>Ga0114903_1000021_pt1 | contig 142104 bp, 145 predicted proteins | sample MalvirDeepMed_s2_FD_87289 | JGI IMG/M metagenome (GOLD analysis project Ga0114903, IMG submission 87289) | Marine viral communities from the Global Malaspina Expedition - Malaspina viral metaG DeepMed_s2 | ecosystem: Environmental > Aquatic > Marine > Oceanic | place: Mediterranean Sea...
CGCCTTCGGCATCAGCAGCGGGGGCTTCGGCGTCAGGGGTCTCGACCGGCTGTTCCGTGGTCTCCACGGTCGGCGTGGCGACGTCCCCGGCGGTTTCGGGCGTGGCGGTCCCGGGCGCGGTTTCCGTCACCTCGGGGGCCGCAGTGTCCGCGGGTGCGTCGACCGTCTGGTCCACCTGCGGCTCGACGGCCTCCTCGGCGGTCTCGCCGGACTCCTCGGTCGTCGCCTCAGGGGCCGGGGCTTGCGTTTCGGGCGCGGCCTCGGGTTCGGGTGCGACGTCGGCCGTTGTCTCGGGCGCAGCTTCCGGGGCGGGCGTTTCCTCTGGCGCGGCTTCCGGGGCGGGCGTTGCCTCGGGGGCGGCTGCCTCTGGCGTTGTCTCTTGCCCGGCTGCCGGAGCTTCCGTCGGAGCTTCGGGCGCGGCTGGGGCCTCGGGCTCGACCGTCGCGTCAGCGGTCGCGTCGGCGTTCATCTCGGCCTCGGTCTCGACCATGTCCGAGTCGACCTCGCCGCCGTCGTTCCCGAGGGGATTTTGAATCCGGTCCTGAACCTGCGCCTCGGACGCACCTAGACCAAGAGCTTGATCCAGCGCGTTGGTGCAGTCTTCGGATTGCGCGTCGACAGCGCAGGCTTCGGCGGCGCTCTGGACTGCGTCATTCAACGAGTCAGACGTTCCGGTCTGGGCGAACGCCTGAAACGGCACCGCGAGGTTCAGACTGGCGATGAGCGCGGTCGTGGTGCGAAAAGTGCTTTTCATGTTTCCCTGTCTTCCACTGGGTATGGCTGGAGTATAGAACCGCGACCGGACGGCGACGTTCCATCACGCTTCCGCCACCCGGCGGTCAGTCGCGCATCGCCGCCAGCATCCGCGCCTTCTCTCCGACATCGTCGGGCCGGGAGATCGCCCGGGCCAGCCCTTCGAGCGAGGCGATGTCGTGCCCCGCGCGGAAGCTGTCGACATGCCGCATCATCGTGGCGATGCCCTTTGCCTTCGGGGCGAAGGCGTCGAAGCGCAGAAGCGGGTTCAGCCAGATCACCCGCCGCGCGGTCAGCGACAGGCGGGCCATGGCCCGGTCGAGCTGGTCCGGATCGCCCCGGTCCAGCCCGTCGGTGATCAGAAGCACGATCGCCCCCTGCCCCATGACCCGGCGCGACCAGTCGCGGTTGAACTGCGCGATGCTGTCGCCGATCCGGGTGCCGCCTTCCCAATCCTGCGCCTCGGCCCCAGCGGCGGCCAGTGCCGCATCCACGTCGCGGTGGCGCAGGTGGCGGGTGATGTTGGTCAGACGGGTGCCGAAGGTGAAGGCATGCACATCCGCCCAGCCTGCGCCCTTGTGGTTCGACACGGCATGAAGGAAATGCAGCACCGCGCGGGAATAGGACGACATCGACCCCGAGATGTCGCACAGCGCCACCAGCGACGGCCACCGGATCCGGTTGGTCCGGGTCTGGAACCGCGTGACCTCTCCGCCGGTGCGCATCGCGCCCTGCATCGTCCGGCGCCAATCGGGACGGCGGCCGAGTTGCGAGGCGATGGTGCGGCGCGATTGCAGCGGCTGGACCGGCAGGGACAGGCGCGCGATCATCCGTTTGGCGCGCGCCATCTCGGCCGTCGACATCTGCTCGAAATCGAGGGTCTTCAGGCGTTCCTCGTCGGACATGGTGCGGCTGGCGTCGATCTCGATCAGGTCCTCGCCGGGCTGATCCTCGTCCGGCTGAGGGAGGTCGGGTTCGGTCGCGCCATCCAGAAGCGCCTCGGCCGCGCGTTTCTCGGCCGCCTTGGCCTGCCGGTCCTCCTGCGTGCCGCGCACCATGGGCGTGAGGAACGACATCATTTGTTCCATGTAGCGCGGGTCGCGCCAGTAGAGACGGAAGATCTGGTCGAAGGTCTCGCGCTGGTCGCGCCGCGTCACGAAGCAGGCGTGAAGCGTCCAGTAGAAGTCGCGCCTGTCGGTGAAGCCTGCCGCCTCGACCGCGCGGATGGCGTCGACGGTGCGGCCCGGGCCGATGGGCAGGCCCGCCTTGCGCAGCGCGCGGGCGAACCACGTGATGTTGTGCGCGAGCTTGGGGTCGTCGGGAAGGGTGAGGTCGGCGTAGTCAGCCATGGGGGGCGGCCGGACAAGGCGGGGGCGCTGCCCCCGCACCCCCGGGGTATTTTACCAAGGATGAAGAGGCGGGCCGTATCATGCGGGGGAGAGGTCGCGCCGGACCTCGTCGAGGAGGCGCTTGGCTTCGGAGCCTTCGAGGCGCTGAATGTCGTCCTGGTACTTCAGGATCGCGCCCAGCGTGTCGGCGATGACCTGCGGGGAAAGTTCCATCATGTCGAGCGCCAGAAGGCACTTGGCCCAGTCGATGGTTTCCGCGACGCCCGGCTTCTTGAACAGATCCTCGGTGCGCAGGCGCTGGACGAAGGCGACGACCTCGCGGCTGAGGCGGTCCGAGGCTTCGGGCGCGCGGGCCTTCAGGATCGCGATCTCGCGCTCGAAGGCGGGGTAGTCGACCCAATGATACAGGCAGCGGCGTTTGAGGGCATCGTGCACCTCGCGCGTGCGGTTCGAGGTCAGGATGACGATGGGTGGCTCGGGCGCGCGGATGGTGCCGAGTTCGGGGATCGTTACAGCGAAGTCGGACAGCGCTTCGAGCAGGAACGCCTCGAACGGGGCGTCGGTGCGGTCGATCTCGTCGATCAGAAGGACCGGGGCGCCGCCGGGCTGGGGGCGCATGGCGTCCAGCAGGGGGCGCGAGATCAGGTAGTCCTCGGTGAAAAGCTCGGTCTTCAGCGCGTCACGGTCGGCCCCGCCCGTCGCTTCGGCGGCGCGGATGGCGATCATCTGTTCGGCGAAGTTCCATTCGTAGACGGCCGAGGCGGCGTCCAGCCCCTCGTAGCATTGCAGCCGGATCAGGCGACGGCCCAGCGCGGCGGCCAGGGCTTTCGCGATCTCGGTCTTGCCGGTCCCGGCCTCGCCTTCGAGGAACAGCGGTCGCCCCAGCTTCAGCGCAAGGAAGGCAACAGTCGCCAGCGGACGGCCGCAGACATAGTCCTGCGAGGCCAGCAGGTCCTGCACCGCGTCGATGGATGCCGGCAGATCGGTCATTCGAAGCCCTCCCTTGGTGCGGGGATACGTGCATCCGAGGCCGGCGGCGTCAATGCGCCGATGGTCTAGGCCCCGCCGCCCTGCTGGAACAGGCGGATCAGCGTCCGCGCGGTCTCGGGGTCCGGCGGCGTGCTGGTCGTGGCCAGAAGCAGCCGCCCGTAAAGCTTGACGGTGGCCGGGTCCTGCAGAGCGCGTCGGAAGGTGGCGCGGTGCCAGTCGAGGCTGGCGGCCTCGGCCCGGGCGACGCCGGGCAAAGCGCGCAGGCGGTCGAGCTCGGCCGCCGTGGCAGGCGCCATGCGCGCGATGCTGTCATCAGGGACGGTGTTGAAGTTACGCTCCACCCAGTAGGTCAGATCGACGGGCTTGTCGGTGTGGTTGGGCAAGCCGCGGGCGGCTTTTGCGACGAACTCCTCGGCCGAGCGGACGGAGTAGTGGTTGAGCTGGACCCGGTCGGTTGCAAGCGGCGCGCCCCACAGCATGATCCGGCCGCCTTGCGCAAAATCCCCGGGCAGGGGCGTGCCCGAACCGTCGACCCAGGCCGCCACCCGGTCCTTCGCCGGTTTCGGCCGGTGAACCCCAGGCGCGCGAAAGGCCTTGCGCCGGAAGAGCGTCTTGAAAAACCGCGCCAGCGCCGGGTAGAGCGCGTCTTCGGGAATGGCGCGGGTGAAGGCCTGCGTCGGGGGTACCGGGGGCCGCATGGCATGACCCGCATGGCCGAACAGGCGCCACGGCAAAACGATGGCGTCCGCATCGCACGCGGCGATCAGGTCCTGCACTGTGTCGAGCGGGGCGCGCAGATTCAGGTACTCGTCGCAATCGATCACGGCGACCCAGTCCGCCGCCCCCATCGCGGGATGCGACCCGGCCTGACGCAGGGCCGACCATTGCGGCGTCTTGCCTTCGGGGACTGCGCTGCGCAGATGGGTGACGATACCAGCGCCTTGCAGAAGGTCCAGAAGCGTGTCGGTCCCGTCGGCGCAGTCGTTGGTGAACAGCAGCCAGTCGGTGATCCCGGCGGCCCGGTGATGGGCCAGCCAGTGCAACAGGTTCGCCCCCTCGTCGCGCAGGCACGAGACGCCCAGCACGCGCTGGGTCAAGGGACGATCAGCTCGACGCCGGGGATTGCCGCGATCCGGTCGAGGTCCTCCTCGTATAGGGTCGTCAGAACCTCGATCCCCTCGGGCGGGATGCCGGGCAGGTCCAGCGATTCCTCGACCTCGTCGGGGGCCGCGAATTTCGACAGGAACAGCTCGATCACCTTCATGGCGTGGTCCTCCTCCATATCGGGCCGGCGGGCCACATACGCATCGAAGGCCGACCGCCCCGCGTCGGTCATTATCTCGCGTGCGACCTCGAACCGGCCGGTCATGGCGTGACCGGGATCGAGGCCCGCGGCCCGGCGCAGAACCTCGTTCCAGACGAACGGCGTGTCTTCGTTCGCCCAGACGGTGATGGGGGCGTCGGGCACCCCCTCGCGCATCCGCTGGATCACGTCCGACCAGCGCAGAGTGCGCAGATCCACGCGTCCCAGGAAGGTCTCGAAATCCTCCACAGGGCCCACCCGACGATAAAGCGCGGGAAGGAAGGTCGCGGGGTTGCGGACGGCGCACATGAACTCGACGTCGCAATCGGGGAACAGGTTGCGCAGCTCACGCGCCTTGTCGGCCGCGTTGACATAGATGCCGCCGTCCCGGCACACGCGTCCGGGCGCTGACATGAAACTGTCGTAGGACAGGACCAGTCGATCGACCAGCGTGGTGCCGATCAGCCGTTCGAAAAGCTCTTCCTGGTCGGCCAGTCCGGCCGGTTCGCCCTTAAGGCGACGGGTCGCGAACTCGCGTAGGACACCGGTGAAGAACTTCTGTCGCGGGACGGCGATCGCCTTCTCTTCCAGAAGGGGCTTGTCGCGGCGCAGCGACCACAGAAGCTTCTCGTCGTCCGTGCAGATGAAACCCACATGCAGCACGACCTCGGTGTCCGGGTCGCTATAGACACGTCGCGAAAGGTCCGGTTGGATGGCGTCGGTCACGATATGGGTCCCCTTGCCTGCCGGTTCTACGGTATCGTGGGGCCTGTCCGCAAGCGATGCACCATGCCTTGGCGGGGTCGCACATGCTCCATATTGTCGCCACCAATCTTGGTTAAGCTTTCCCTTGGACCGCAGAATACCGGAGGCGAAGGATGAATCCCATGGCTGAGGACGATGTCGACCGCCCCGAGACGGTCGAGGATCTGGACTTCGCGCTCGAGGATCTGGCGGGAAAGCGCGGTTATCACCGACAACTCGATGCGGATCATACCGCGACGTTCCTGCCACGGGGCGGCGCGCTGATCGTCTCGTTCGAAGAAACGGACGAGACGCTGGCCCGCGCCACCGGTCTGCCTGTCGCCTTCGACTTCGCAGAAGAGAAATCGTGGTCCGTGCTGCATATCGCAGCCAGGCGCCGGACGTGGTTCCGGGGCGATGCGGTGTTTTCCTTCTTTGACGAGCTGTCGGACGACGTGCTGTTCGACGAGTACGACCGGGTGATCTTCTTCGGGGCGGGCACGGGCGGATACGCCGCCGCCGCGTATTCCGTGGCGGCCCCTGGCGCGCGCGTGATCGCGGTGTCACCCTTCGCAAGCGCGGATCTGGCGCGCGCGGGATGGGATTCGCGGGTGCGCGATACGTTGGAGGTACAGGGCGCCCCCCGATACGCCTTCGCGCCCGAGATGATCGTGGCCGCCGAAGAAGCCTTCATCCTGTTTGACAAGACCTCCCTCTTCGAACACGTCCATGCCAGCCTGTTTTACGGCGACAACGTCACGCGGCTGGCCGTTCCGGGCCTGGGCTGGATCCGGGGCGTCCCGCTGGAGCGAAGCCTGGAAGGCATCGGCGCCCTGCATCCTCTGGTCCAGGGGTTTGGCCTCGGCGCACTGGACCGTGTTGGTGCATACGGCCTGCTCAGGGCACGCTATCGCCACAACCCGTATCTGCGGGCGCTGCTCGACCGGACGGTCGAACGCGGCGGCGACCGCCTGACCGCACGTTTGTGCCAGAAAGTCCTTTCCCAGGGCAAGGCACCCGCTTTCCGCCGCCGCCTGCGCGAAGCCCGCGCCCGGCTCGAGGCCGAAGGTACCCTGCCCGACTGGCTGTCCGAAGCGTAGTCCAGGCCTCCGCCAAGGCGGCATCCAAATCGCGACCAGCTTTCCCGCCTCCACTTCATCCTTGTGAAAATACCCCGGGGGAGGACGCGCAGCGTCCGGGGGCAGCGCCCCCGACCTGGATCGAGTCGGCACAACGCGGACACCTTTTCCCCAGTTTACAAAGCCTGCAACGCTCCGGGATTTCTCCGGGCAACGAGCCCGCCGGAACCGTTCAACCGACGCCGGGCGCAGGTCTGCCGATCAGGACGCGGCCTGCAACTGGCTCGCGATCCCCCGCAGCGCCTTGTCGGAGCGCCGCGCCAAGATGTGGTTGCACACCTTGAGCGCCAGATCCGGATGCCCCCGCTCGACCGCGTGATGGACCAGTTCGCGCTGGTATCGCGGCAGGTCGCGCCGCTTGCGCAGAAGCTGATAGAAGCTCGGCCGATCCAGCGTCCCTTCTATCGCGGCGATGGTGATTTCCTTCAACGCGCCCATCTGTTGCAGGGACGAACCCAGACGATGCCCAAGAAGCGGACATTGCCAATGCGCCACGTTTGCCCCCGTGAACCGCGCCGCATGGGCCGCGTCCGGCGCGACATATGGATCATAAAGGATATGTACCCGCCCAGCCGCCTGCGAGGTGATCGCGGCATCGCCGAACGGCCCGGAAAAATCGCGGTCCCACGCGGTCTTGTACCGCATCTCCCAAGGCACGATCGTTTTGTCGAGCGTCGATTGCGGCGAGGTCACGAACACCGTGGATCCCGGCGCCGCAGCCGAGAACGCGGCGGCCGCATAGCCACCCATGCTGGCGCCGTAGAACACCACCCGGCCGAACCGGTCGAAGAACCCGCCATCGCGCAGGCCCATGAACGCCTCGTCCACACGGGGATCGCGGAACCAGGTCCAGCCGTTGGCCATAACGCCCAGCATCGACCAGCCTTGCGCCTTGATGAACGAATATCCCCATGGGCGTCGTTCGTCGCGTTTCTCCATCGCGATATCGAGGTTGTCGAAGGTCACGACCAGGGTGTCCGACCGCTCCTGGAACAGCATCGAATGTTCGCCCAGATCCTCGAAGAACCCGGCGGGGCCGGCCAGGTCCTGCGCGATCTCGGACCACGCGCCGGCATTGCCCGTCACCGGCGTGGCCGACAGGATCGCCCGGCCCGGGCGGCCCTTTGCAGGCTCGACCAGGGTGTTGCAGGTGCCGAATTCCTTGAGGAACGGATAGCTTCCCGAGCCCAGCTTGATGTCCAGCACCACACGGCTTTGCGGGTGCAACCCGTTAGCCAGCACCTTGCGGAAATGCTTGATCTTGTGGGTCGACCCGAACCCGCCCAGCGTGGCGATCACGTCGTAGGGGCGAATCTTCTTGCCCGGATCGGCGGGCTTCACACGTTCGGGGTCGCCGCCGTGCCGGGCGATCCCGGCCAGATAGGCCTGAAGCGCGGCGTCGTCGACTGGCTGACGCGCCCCTTCAGCATCCATCGCGAAAACATCGACCTTCGCGCCGTAGCGCTTTTGTAGCGCCGCGGCCAGTTCCGGCGTGGTGCCGTTCACGTCGGCCACGCGGTCGACGTCGTCGCGATCCAGCGCGTCCAGGATTTGGCGAATTTCGGGGGCAGAAAGGGTCATGCGCTCACGGGTTCCTTCCGGACCAGGACGGCGGCGTGCTTGTCGGCCTTGTCCAGAACCTCGACCTGTCCGAGCTGCTTGAGGTACGGGATCCCGCCCGACCCCTTGCGGATGTCCAAGACGATGCGCCCGTCCGGCGCCACCTGGTCGCGGAAGAAACCGCCATATGTCTCGGCCGGGTAATGATACCCACACGAAATGAGCGAGATCGCCAGATCCACCTGCCCTGCCTCAGCCAGATCGCCGCCCTTGGCGGGATTGATCGTGATGATCTTGCCGGGCGGCACGCCGTTGGCTTCGAGGAAGGCGCGCACCTTCGACAGGTCCGTATAGGCCGCCCCCGTCTCGGCGAACGAGAAGTGCCGGTCGGGCGTGGATTCGATGTCGATCAGCACGAGGTCGCATTTATATCGCTGGTACAGAACCAGCGAGGCGAAGCCGTAGCCGCAGCCGATATCGGCGATGTGCGCGGGCGGGCGTTCGTCGGTGGCATCCAGGAACAGTTCCGTCTGTTCGCGCAGACGCTCGATCGCGCGGGTCAGGATCAGGTCGCGCTGCGTCTCGGCCAGCTCGCGGAGCGGGGCATCGTCCCCCTCCAGCCAGGCGCGGATCGCAGGGCCGGACCGCACGACCTCGGACCGTTGCAGCACCAGATTGGCCACATCCGCCGTGGTCAGCATCGAAAAATCGACGGTCTCTGGCAGTTCGGCCCGGCGCTTGGATTTCGACGGCGGGCGGTACTTCATCAGGTGCGCGGTCTTGTCGAGGTCGATGCCGTGCCGGTCCAGCAGCATCCGCGCGTAGGAGCCCTTGTCGGGAACGCCGCCGCGCTTGGCGGCCATGTTGCGGAAGCGCCGGCCCCAGAAATGGATCGACAGCGTCTGGTCGGTGATCAGCGCCTCGGTCTGGTCGCGGCGATTGGCGTTCAGAACCATGCCGGCGGTCTTGAAGGGCACCGGATAGATCACAGGGCCGGGCTGGGCGTGTTCGATCTCGCCCGTGTCGATCAACATGTGGGTCAGAAGATCGGGCCCCAGCACACCCCAGGGCAGTTCCGACACATGCACCCCCTGCCCCGTCGCCTTCGCCGCGCGAAGCTCGGCCTGCCGTTTTTCGGGCAGCCAGGGCGGGATGGGAAAGGGGTCGTCGGCGAATTCGGTCATCTGGCGCAACGTGACCGACCCCTTGGGCAGGCGCAGCACGCCGTTGTTCACCTGTTCGACATTGTCCGAGATCCAGCCATAGAACGGCGCGTCGGGCGCGATCTCCCACGGGCGGACGCAATAGGCATCGCTGTCGGCCCAGATCATGTCCGTCTGGTGCATCAGGCGCAGGCGGAAGATGTCGGCGTGATAGGCCGGGCTGCCGGTGCGGGCATGGCGCAGGATCGTGTCGGCGGGCATGATCTCCGAGGCCGGGGCGACATGCACCCCTTCGGGCAGGCCGCCAACGTGGTCGTAGGTGAACACCGTCATCCGGTGGCCCGCATCGACGAAGCTTTTCAGGCAGAGCTGCTCCAGCCAGCTGACTTCGGGGCCGATCCAGAGCGTAGCGATTTCCGGCAGGGACATGGCGCAGGGACCTTTCAGGTCTCGATCTTGTTCTGACCGAGGGTGAAGTAGAACTCGGGGTCTTCGCACATCAACAACACGTTTTCCGGCAACACATCGGGCCCCATTGCGAAGACCGACCGCCCGAAATGCTTCAGTTTGCGGCTGAGCGCACGCATCCGCTCTCCCGTGATCTCCTCATGGAAGCGGGCATAGTTTTCCGTCACGCGCAGGGCGTCGATCTTGGCACGGTGTGCGGCGACGCAGGCGTGATGCTGGGCGGCCAGGCGCTGATCGGCCATCAAGGCGTCAACCTCGACCTGAAGGGCCGGAACCATGCGCCGGATCGAGTCGTCCCGTTCCGCATTGTGGTTCATGCGGAACCAGTAGTTCATCCCCTGATCCCGATCGACGTGGTTCACCCGGCCGCGGTCGCGCTTGACCAGGAAACTCTCGGCCGAGCGGCAGGCATAGTGGTTCAGCGACACCAGATCGTAACCGTATGTCCGCGAGGTCGACCGCCAGGCGGTGCGATACTGATCGCGCGGCATCTGCTTGCCCGACCCGTTCACCCAGTTGATGTCGCCCACGAATTGCGGATGCATCCCGTTCGGGCGGTGAACGCCCAGCTTCTTGAAGAAGCCCGCGTTCATGAACAGCGTCTTGAAGCCCCAGGCGTGGTGCGGGTTGCGGATGAATTCCGGGGCGCACAGGTCGAACTGATCGATGATGAACCGGTCCTCGTACCGGTCGACGTCCGAATTGCCCATCAGCCGCCACGTCATCGAAATCAGGTTGGCGTCGGGCACCGCGTCGAAGAGATCCTCCAGCCGCCCCTCGCCCACATGGACGTTGATGAACTCGTCACAGTCCATCGTGATCAGCCAGTCGGCGTCTTTCACGGTGTCCAGCTCGGCCGCCGCGAAGAAGGCCGCGTATTGCGGCTTCATCTCCAGCTCGGCATAGCGGCCGGTGCGGAACGGGTTGTCGTAATGCTCGACGATGCCCTTCTCGGCCAGGATGTCGAGCATTTCCGTGGTGCCGTCGGTGCAGTCGTTGGTGAAGACGATGAACTTATCGACGCCCATCATCCGGTGATAGGCGATCCATTCCAGGATGAACGGCCCCTCGTTCTTCATGCAGGTGACGACCACGGTGCGCCGGCCTGTCCGCAGGTCGGGGCCGTCCTCGGGCACGGGCGGGCGCTTGGGATCGGCACCGAAGGCCCTTGCGACCAGATCGACCAGGGGGCGGTCCTCGATCAGGGTTGACTTGGGCACGATCCGATTGATCCGGTCCGTGGGGTGGCGCACGCCGACGCAGCGGTAATAGACCGCGCCGGGCTGCTCCCCCTCCGGGCCGCCGGTGATGCGCACGAGGCGCCACATCGAATCCTCGGGCATCCGTTCGGGCGCCACGCACCAGCGCGGGTTCGAAAAATCGGCGTCGAAGCGCACGCAGGCATGATCCCCGAAGCCGATGGTGTCCGCATCGTCCACGGACCATGGAAACGCCCGCCGTCCGACCAGCTGCACCCACCCGGTGGGCGAGGCCTGGGCCAGGTCGAACACCGGCGGATCGCTGGGCGCCAGCAGGTCCGACAGATCCAGGTTCATCACCCCCCGCGCCTTCGCCAACCAGGTCAGGCGGATGAAATCGAAGATCCCCCGCTGCCCCAGGGGCGAGGTCCAGGGATCGGGTTCGGGCTGCACCATGTTGTCGCGGCCCGGCGCGTCGGGGGAATAGAACGGATCGCGCGCATCGCCCTGATCGGCCCGGCCGATGGGGACATCGAAGCGGACGATCATGACCCGCTCCAACCCCTCCGGCGGGTTTTCCGCCAGATGCGCCTCCAAGGCGCGGTCGCGCACGGGGCCACGGTCGACGATCAGCGCGGCCTGAAGCCCATGTTCCTCGACATGATAGGTCAACCAGTCCGAGACGATGTCGGGCCGTTCGCCGCACCGGATCACCAGCGCGGTGTTCAGCCCGGCAAATGCGTCAAGGCGGGCGTCCAGCGGCCGGGTGTATTGCGCCTCGCCCGCGACCGGCAGGCGCACGCGACCTTCAATCCATTCGACCTGCCCGGTGATGTAGCAGCCGCCGCCGACGAGGGTCTTGAACCGATCGACCTGGAACCCATCGACATTCGTGACGGCATTCTCGGGGAAATTGGACTCGAAAAAACAGGCGACACGGCCGTCGGGTTGCTTGACTGCGGCCAGAAGCCTGCCGCGGCGCACGTCCTGCGTGACAATCTGCGTGAAGGAAAGATCCAAGGCGTCATCCGCGTCTGGGGCGTTCGGTTCGCATATGGATACCCCTAAAATATGACCCTTTCACGGCCAATCTTGCATTCCGACCCCGTTTCATGCCCCAGAGGGGATCGATGCACCCCCGCCCGAGGTTCCGATGAACACCCTGACCCTGCGCCGCCCCGACGACTGGCACCTGCACCTGCGCGACGGTGCGATGATGCGCGCCGTCCTGCCCGAGACGACCCGCCATTTTGCCCGTGCCATCGTCATGCCGAACCTCGTACCACCCGTGGTCACCGGGGCCGATGCCGCCGACTATCGCGACCGGATACTGTCGGCCAAGCCCACGGGGTCGAAGTTCCGCCCGCTGATGACGCTATATTTGACAGAGGAAACGCAGGTCCGCGACCTGCGCGCCGCGGCCGAGATCGGGCTGATCGCGGCGGTCAAACTCTACCCTGCGGGGGCGACGACCAACTCGGCCTCGGGGGTGAAGGACTTCGCCAAGGTCCGCCGCGTACTGGAGAACATGGCCCAGATCGGCCTGCCCCTGCTGGTCCATGGCGAGGTGGTGGACCCGGATGTCGACATCTTCGACCGCGAGGCGGTGTTCATCGACCGCATCCTCGACCCCATCCGCCGCGACATCCCCGGACTGCGCGTGGTGATGGAGCATGTGACGACCTCGGACGCCGTGGCCTATGTCACGGAAGGCGGCCCGGATCTCGCCGCGACGATCACCGCGCATCACCTCGTCATCAACCGCAACCACATCCTGTCGGGCGGCATCCGCCCCCATTACTACTGCCTGCCGGTCGCCAAGCGCGAAAGCCACCGCCGCGCGCTGGTCGATGCGGCCACGGGGGGCGATGCGTCGTTCTTCCTGGGCACCGACAGCGCGCCCCACACGGACGCCGCCAAGCTGCAACCCTGCGGCTGCGCGGGCTGCTTCACCGCGCCGAACGCGATGTCGATCCTGGCCGAGGTCTTCGACATGATGGGCGCGCTGGACCGGCTTGAAGGCTTCGCCTCGCTGAACGGCCCGGCCTTCTACCGCCTGCCGCCGAATGACGGGACGATCACGCTGGAAAAGGGCGACCCCGTGGCCTATCCCGACCATGTCGACACCGAAGACGGCCCCGTCACCGTGTTCGACCCCGGTATGCCGCTGCACTGGCGCGTCGCCGGGGACTGACCGCCCCCTTTCCGTGCAGGGGCAGCCGCCATATGGTGGGGCCATAATCGACCGGATCTAGATATTGGGGGCAGAGAGTGATGCCACGCGACGAGATCACGCGCGCCTTTCTGGGGGTCGAGACCTCGCTGACCGGGCGCCGCTGGGTCGGACCCACGGCCGAGGACGACCGCCTGGCGGAAGCCATGTGCCAAGAGACGGGCCTGTCGGACCCGGTCGCACGCGTGCTGTGCCGCGCCGGCGTGACGTCGCCGCAGGCGGCAGGCTACCTCGCCCCCGCGATCCGCGACCTGTTGCCCGACCCGATGTCCCTGCGCGACATGGGCACCGCGGCCGACCGGCTGGCCCACGCGATAGCGCGACGTCAGAGGGTCGCGATCTTCGGCGATTACGACGTGGACGGCGCGGCCTCTTCCGCGCTGTTGCAGGTCTGGTTGCGGGATCTGGGAATCGCCGCGACAGTCTATATCCCCGACCGCATCGACGAGGGCTATGGCCCCAATGACGAGGCGATGGCGGCCCTTGCGCGCGACCACGACCTGATCGTCTGCGTCGATTGCGGCACCCTCTCCCACGGGCCCATCGCGGCGGCCAAGGGCGCCGACGTGATCGTTCTGGACCACCACCTGGGGGCCGAGACGCTGCCCGACGCGGTGGCCGTGGTGAACCCCAACCGCCAGGATGAGAGCGGCGATCTGGGCCATCTTTGCGCCGCGTCCGTGGTGTTCCTGCTGCTGGTCGAGGTGAACCGCCGCCTGCGCGAGACGGGCATCAAGGGCCCGGACCTGATGGGGATGCTGGACCTGGTGGCGCTGGCGACCGTGGCCGACGTGGCCCCCCTGATCGGCGTGAACCGCGCACTGGTGCGCCGGGGCCTCGACATCATGCGCAGGCGCGACCGTCCCGGCCTTGTCGCGCTGTCGGATGCCGCGCGTCTGGATGTGGCGCCCGCGGCCTATCATCTCGGCTATGTCCTTGGCCCCCGGATCAACGCGGGCGGCCGGGTGGGTCGCGCCGATCTGGGCGCGCGGCTTCTGGCGGCGACCGACCCGCACGAGGCCGCGTCGCTGGCCGAACGGCTGGAAGAGTTGAACGCCGAACGCCGCGAGGTCGAAGCCGGCGTGCGCGACGCCGCGCTGGCCCAGGCCGAACAGCGCGGGCTCGACGGTCCATTGGTCTGGGCCGCGGGCGAAGGCTGGCACCCCGGCGTCGTCGGTATCGTCGCCGCCCGCCTGAAGGAGGCCACGGGACGCCCCGCCGTCGTCATCGGCACCGAGGGCGGAATCGGCAAGGGATCGGCCCGCTCGATCCCCGGCGTCGATCTGGGCGCCGCAATCCAGCGCGTCGCGCGCGAGGGGCTGCTGGTGAAGGGTGGCGGGCACAAGATGGCCGCGGGCCTGACGGTCGAGGCCGACCGGATCGAGGCGGCCATGGAGCGCCTCGCCGAACTTCTGGCCCGGCAGGGTGCCGGCGCGGGAGAGGCACGGGGCCTGACCCTCACCGGTCTTCTGATGCCTGGCGCCGCCACTCCCGACCTCATCGAGGAGATCGAGCGTGCGGGCCCCTTCGGCGCCGGTGCCCCCGCCCCGCGCTTCGCCTTCGCCGACTGCCGCATCGCCAGCGTGCGCAAGGTGGGCGAAAGCCACCTGAAGGTCGCCTTCACCGACGGCATGGGCCCGCGCATCGACGCCATCGCCTTCGGCGCGTTCGACGGGCCGATGGGCCGGGCACTGGAAAACCACGGCGGCGCGCGCTTCCACCTCGCCGGGCGGCTGGAGATCAACCATTGGCAGGGCCGCTCGCGCCCGCAGCTCAGGCTCGAGGACGCGGCCCCCGCGTGACCCGGCGCACGCCGCGTTCAGCCGATCTTCACCACCCCCGCGGCATATCCCCCCGGCGCGCACTTGGAAGAACAGCGAGACTTGGGGGGCCGTCCGGCCTGGCAATCGGACGTGACCCGATCACTGGTCTCACCGGTGAGATCGACGGCCGGGGGTAGCGCCCCGCCCATATCCCTCGCGCCCCACGGTGGCGCCACCGACTTCCCCCGAAACAGGACCCTTCGAGCCCCCGGCGCGGCCCCTTCGCGACCGGGCAAAAGACGTCGCGAAAAATCTTCCGCAGCCATGTGATTTTGTCGCGAAATTCCTCTTGCGGCCCCTGCCGAGTTTCCTTAGACACCGCCCCACGCCAAGGCTGGCCCGTTCGTCTATCGGTTAGGACGCCAGGTTTTCAACCTGGAAAGAGGGGTTCGATTCCCCTACGGGCTGCCACTTTGGCAGGTTTCCACGCATTGAAATCTGGTTTCAGACCGCATCCGCGGGCTGTTGACGCGGTCCGTATTCTGGCGCGCTGCCGCACCGTATCGCGCCGCGACCGGGGATGCGGATTCCGTGAAGCGTTCCTGAGGGCAAATGCGGCGGCGTCAGACCGGGCGGGGTCTCAGCCGCGGGCCAGTGCGTCGTTCAGTATCTCCGCCGCGCGGGCGACGGCGGCGTCGATGTCCAGGTCGGTCGTGTCGATCTGGACCGCGTCGTCGGCCGGGCGCAGGGGCGCATCGCTGCGGCCCATGTCGCGCGCGTCGCGGCGGTGGACGTCGGCCAGCACGTCCTCGAAACTGGTGCCGTCCTGCAATTCGGCGTGGCGGCGGCGGCCGCGCGTCTCGGGGGCTGCGGTGACGAACAGCTTCACCTCGGCCTCGGGGCAGATCACCGTGCCGATATCGCGCCCATCCAGGACCGCACCCTCGCCCAGCCGGGCGAACCGGCGCTGGAAGGCGACCAGTGCATCGCGCACTTCGGCGATTGCAGCCACTTGGCTGGCGGCCTCGGCCACCTCGGCGCTGCGCAGCCCGGGCGCGTCCAGATCCTCGGGCACAAGTGCGCGTGCGGCTTCAACCGGCTGAGCGCCGTCCAGCATCTTTCGCCCCGTGGCGCGGTAGAGCAATCCGGTATCCAGGTACGAGAACCCGAACCGCTGCGCCAGCGCGCGCGAGATCGTGCCTTTGCCGGCCGCGGCGGGGCCGTCGATGGCAACCGTGAAGGGCATCAGGCTTTCTGCGTCGTCATGTCGGAATCGGCGCCCGCGGCCTGCTTGGTGCTGTCCGCGATCTCGTAATAGTCACCCTTGCTGGCGCAGAAGATATGCCCCTGCGTCGTCAGCCCCGTCGGCCCGTCCAGCGTACCGGCGAAGATCGACAGGCGCGCGCCGCCGCCGTCCCAGAACAGGTTCGAGCCGCAGATCGGACAAAAGCCCCGTCGCGCGGCGTCCGAAGACTGGTACCAGCGCACCTCCCCCTCGACCTCGATATCCTCGCGCAGGGCCGAGGTCGCGGCGGAGAAGTGGCCCGACGTCCTGCGGCATTGGGTGCAGTGGCACGCCACCACCGGCCGCAACCGTCCGGTCACACGATAGGAAACCTCGGAACACAGGCAGCCCCCCGTGGTCGACAGATCGGCCGGGTCGGCCTCCAGAAAGTCGGTCATATCATGTCCCTGTCAGCTGTCGCGCCCGCCGAAGTCCGCGCCGAGGCGCTCCATCAGCGGCTGGAAGATTGGGAAGGATGTAGCGATCGGCCCCGCGTCGTCGACCGTGATCGGCTGCTGGGACGCCATCCCGAGGCACAGGAACGACATGGCGATCCGGTGATCCAGCCGCGCCGCAACCGTGGCACCGCCGGGCACGCCGTTCGGACCCCGACCCGTGACCTTCCACCAGTCGGCCCCCTCATCGACATCGATACCCGCGGCACGCAGGCCCTGCGCCATCGCATCGATCCGGTCGCTTTCCTTCACGCGAAGCTCGGCCACCCCGGGCATGTCGGTCACGCCCTCGGCGCAGGCGGCCACCACCGCAAGGATCGGATATTCGTCGATCATCGAGGCGGCCCGGCCCGGCGGCACCGGAACGCCCTTCATATCGGGCGAGAAGCGTGCACGCAGGTCTGCCACCGGCTCGCCCCCTTCTTCGCGCGGGTTCTCGTAGGTCAGGTCGGCGCCCATCTCGCGCAGTGTCTCGAACAGGCCGGCGCGGGTGGGGTTGAGGCCGATATTCGGCACCAGAACGTCCGAGCCTTCGACGATCAGCGCCGCGCAGACCGGGAAGGCGGCCGACGACGGGTCGCGCGGAACCGTGATGTCCTGCGGGCGAAGCTCGGGCTGGCCGGTCAGGGTGATGACGCGCCCTTCGGGGGTGTCCTCGGTCGCGATGCGGGCTCCGAAGCCTGCGAGCATCCGCTCGGAATGGTCGCGGGTGGCCTCACGCTCGATCACGACGGTTTCGGCCGGGGCGTTGAGACCGGCCAGCAGCACGGCCGACTTGACCTGGGCCGAGGGGACGGGCGTGGCATAGCGGACCGGGACCGGATCGGACGCGCCGACCAGCGTCAGCGGCAGCCGCCCCTTCGAACGGCCGACCGCCTGCGCCCCGAACAGCGCCAGCGGGTCTGTGACACGCCCCATGGGCCGCGAACACAGCGACGTATCGCCGGTGAAGGTGGTAGCGAAGGGATGGGTGGCCACGGCCCCCATGATCAGCCGCACGCCGGTGCCGGAATTGCCGCAATCGATGACGCTGTCGGGCTCGCGGAAGCCGCCGACCCCCACGCCGTGGACGGACCACGACCCAGCCCCGTGGCCGACGACCTCGGCCCCCAGGGCCCGCATCGCGCGGCCGGTGTCCAGAACGTCCTGACCCTCCAGCAGGCCGGTGATCCGCGACTCTCCGACGGCCATGGCGCCCAGGATCAGCGCCCTGTGCGAAATCGACTTGTCGCCCGGCACGTCGGCCGTGCCGCGAAGCGGTCCGCCCTTGCGGGCGGTGATGGGTTGGGGCGCGCCGTGCGCGGACATGGGATCACCTTACCGTTCCTGTCTGAACGGTTGGGTCGCATGGGACCGCGCAGGGCGCAAGTTCAGAACGCGGCCAGAAGCGGCAGCGCAACGAAGACGAACAGAAGAAGCGGGGCGAAGGAGTAGCGTTTCATGGCGGGCAACCGGGCAACTTGGGACTGACCGAATCATAGCCGGAAACGATGAACGGAATACTGGCGATATGAGGGTCACACGACGATGTGCGGAATGTTGCCCAAACGCCCGACACCGTGACGCTTTTCCGCCTGCGGAGCGGGCGGATCAGGTCCGGCGGAAGGTCAGGTAATGCGGGGTGCGCCCCTCGCGCAACGCTTTCTGTTCATATCGCGTCGACAGCCAGTCACCCCATGGCCGGCGCCAGTCCTCGGGACCCTCGGCCAGCCAGTCGAACCCGGCTTTCGGCACCTCTTCCAGCGTCTGGCGCACATAGTCGGGAATGTCGGTCGCCACCCGCAGGATCGCGCCCGGTTTCATGACCCGGGCCAGCGGCTGCAGATGCTCGGGCGTGACGAAACGGCGGCGATGGTGGCGCGCCTTGGGCCACGGATCGGGATACAGAAGAAACGCCCGCGCGATCGAAGCCGGGGGCAGCACGTCGAACAGGTCGCGCGCATCGCCCGGGTGAATCGCCAGGTTGTCGATGGCGCGATCGCGGATCTTGCTCAGCAGCATGGCGACGCCGTTGATGTAAGGTTCCGCACCGATCAGGCCGATATCCGGGTTCGACGCGGCCTGGTGGACCAGATGCTCTCCCCCGCCGAAGCCGATCTCCAGCCAGACGTCGCGGTCCCCGAACAGCGTGTCCAGGTCCAGCGGCCGACGCTCGGGGTTGGTTTCCCAGTCGACGGCGCCGGGGGACAAGGCGTCAAGCTTCTCGGCCAGGTCACGCTCTTGCGCGGGTCGAAGCGAGTGGCCCTTGCGGCGGCCATAGAAGTTGCGCCAGGGCGCCTGGGGATGCTTTTCCGTCATGCGCGGCGAGGTAGGACAGCCGGCGGCGGGGCGCAACGGTCGATCGACCCTCAGCCCCGGCCGCGATAGGGCGGCACGCCCTGATCGGGGATCCACACCCCCTCGGGCGCCGGACCGGTCTGCCAGAACACGTCGATGGGGATGCCGCCGCGCGGATACCAATAGCCACCGATCCGCAGCCATTTCGGGTCCAGCAGATCGCGGATGCGGGCCGCCACCGTCATCGTGCAATCCTCGTGGAACGAGCCGTGATTGCGAAAGCTGGTCAGGAACAGCTTCAGCGACTTCGATTCAACCAGCCAGTCGCCCGGCACGTAGTCGATGACCAAGTGCGCGAAATCGGGCTGGCCGGTCATCGGACACAGCGACGTGAACTCGGGGCAGGTGAAGCGCACGACATAGTCCGCATCGCGGTGGGGGGACGGCACACGTTCCAGCACCGCCTCTTCGGGAGAGGCGGGTGTTTCCGTGCTGTGGCCAAGCTGGGTCAGGGACGAGGTATCGGTGGTCATGGCAGGGCTCCGGCGCGGGTTTCGGTCGCCCGCGCCCTGCCCCGCCGCGCAGGGCGGCGCAAGGGTCAGGGCAATCCCAAAAGCGCGAGCATCAGCGGAATCGTCGCCACCGACAGCAGGGTCTGCAGCGTCACGATCCCGGCCATGTAGGGCGCGTCACCGCCCATTTGCCGTGTCAGGACATAGGATGTCGCCGCCGTGGGAATGGCCGCGAACACCACGAGGACGAGCGCCTCGACCCCCTGAAGACCGAACGCCCGGCCGACCAGCAGCGCCAGGACCGGCATCGCCAGCAGCCGTGCGGCTGAAACGGCGACCAGGGGGATGACCTCGCGCCCCAGCGCCCCGGGCCGCAGCGCGGCACCGACGCAAAGCAGACCCAGCGGCAGGCTGGCCTGCGCCACCAGGTCCAGAAAGCGGCCGATGCCGAAGGGCAGTCCTAGCCCCGACAGCGCGAGGCCAAGCCCCAGAAGGCAAGCCAGGATCAGCGGGTTACGCAGGATCGGCCCCAGGATCGCGGTCACACCCGGCGCGCGGCGGCCATCGGTCAGGGCAAGGATAGACAGCACGTTGACCAGCGGGACTGCCACGGCCAGCAGAACCGCCCCTCGCCCCAACCCATCGCTGCCCGCCAGGCTACCGGTGATCGCAAGCCCCAGGTAAGTGTTGAACCGCACGACTCCCTGAACCGCCGGGCCGAAACGTGCTGGGGACATCGGGCGCACGCGGCGCAGGACCATCATCAACATTGCGGCCAGGCAGATCGCCACGGCCGCGGCACCGCCAAGGCGCAGGACGGCAGGATCGCGCACCGGGGCCTCGGCCAGGTTCGCGACCAGAAGCGCCGGGAACAGCAGGAAATAGTTCGCCCGCTCTGCCGCGGGCCAGAAATCGGTCGATGGGAACCCCGCCCGCGCCAGCACGAAACCCAAGCATATCAGGGCAAACAGGGGCCAGATCGTCGAAAACAGCATATGGTCGGGCCTTCCAGCGTGCGTGGGTCCTTGTGACGGAGTTTTCGAAGCGCGGGAAGGGAAGACGGCCCTGCGAAGCGCACACGGACGGAAAGGCGGCCGGGGTGTGGATGCCGCGGCCCCACCGGGCGCCGTCCAATTGATCGACCCGTTCGTTTCATCCGGTCCCGCGCCCCAAAGCGGAAGACAGGAAGGCCGTCGCGCCGCGAAACTCTTGGTACTACATGATGCCGGGGCGTGGTCGCTGATGCTGCACGAGGGGGCAATACTGATTGGCTCCGTCGCCTGAATCCGCTGGGAAAGTCCCCCGACACCGTCCCCTGCGACAGCCCAACCTTAGGCACTGATGCTGCCTGACCGGGGCTCCGGGGTCCGCCTCCCGTTTAGTGCGACGCGGGGCTGCCGGGCGAAGGGCGGGGACTTGGCCGCCGAAGACGTAGCCTCGGTTCGGTGGCGGCGCCAGTCGGCCCCTTTGGACTGACAGAAGCCGTCAATCGGGCCGGGGCTTGCCGCCTTGGACAGGCCCCGGCCGGCGGTCAGGCTCGATCAACCGGCGTAGCGCTTCCAGTCCCCCTCCGGGATGTCGTCGGCGGAGAGATCCAGGTTGAACGCGTCGACCATGTCGGTGCGCTCCGGGGGCGTCTTTGCCGGGCGGGGCATGGCTGAGACTTTTGCCACAGGCGCCACCTTGCGCGGTGCGCTCCCCGACGCGGCTGCCTCATCGACATGGAAGTACGAGATAACGCCCGTCAGTTGCTGGGACTGCGAGGCCAGTTTCTGGCTGGTCTCCGCCGTTTCGCCTGCCGCGGTCGCGTTTTGCTGGATCACCTTGTTGAGGTCGCGGATCGCCTGGTTGATCTGTTCGGCTCCCACATTCTGCTCGCGCGTGGAGGCCGAGATTTCCGAAACCAGATCCGCCGTGCGCTGGATATTTGGCACCAGCGCTTCCAGCATCTGGCCCGCCTGGCCCGAGAGTTCGACCGTATCGGACGACAGCTCGCCGATTTCCGATGCGGCTTGGCGGCTGCGTTCTGCCAGTTTGCGCACCTCGGACGCGACGACGGCGAAGCCCTTCCCGTGGGAGCCGGCGCGCGCCGCCTCGACGGCCGCGTTCAGCGCCAGAAGGTCGGTTTGGCGCGCAATCTCCTGGATGATATTGATCCGCTCGGCGATCGTCTTCATCGCGGTGACCGCGTTACCCACCGTCTCTCCTGATTTGCGGGCATCGTCGGCGGACTGGCTGGCGATAGATTCGGTCTGGGCGGCGTTGTCGGCATTCTGGCGGATGTTCGCGGTCATTTCCTCCATCGAGGCAGAGGCCTGTTCGACCGCCGCGGCCTGCTGATCGGACCCTTGGGAGAGCTGGTCAGCCGTCCGGCTCAGACCCTCGGCGCCCTCGGACACCGAGGCGGTGCTGACCGTCGCGTTGGCAATCACGTCCCGCAGCTTGAGGACCATGTCGCGCAGGGCGATGCCCATCTGGTCTTCGTTCGATCGCGGCGTGACGTCGACTGTCAAATCGCCCTTGGAAATCGTCGTCGCGGCTTCGCTGGCCTGCTTGAGGTTGGCGATCAGGCGACGGGCCGAGGTCGCGAGCAGGGCGATCTCGTCCCGGCGCCCCGTGTCGGGAAGATCCACTGCGAGGTTACCATCCGCCAAGCGCTCCATGGCCCCGGTCAGCGTCTTCAGCGGGCGCGAAATGCTGCGGGCGATGACCCAGGCGCCGACGAACAGAAGCGAGAGGAGGACGGACAGCTTGATCATCACGCTCATACCCTCCTGCCACAGGGCGGTCGCGATCGCAGCCTCGAGGTCCTCAAGGTAGACACCCGTCCCGATCACCCAGTCCCATTCAGGAACGAGGCTGGAGTAGCTGATCTTCCCGATCGGTTCTTCGGCACCGGCCCGCGGCCAGAGATAGGGGGTGTAGCCGCCGCCTTCGCCGGCCCGGGCGATCAACTGCTGGAATAGCGGAACACCGTTCGGATCGCGCGTTTCCCAGAAGTTGTCGCCGATCAGTTCCGTCTTCGGGTGCATGATCATCTGCGCCGCGCTGTCGGTGATGAAGAAATAGTCGTCGTTCCCGTACCTGATCGCGCCCAACGCGTCCGCCGCCCGGGCCTTCGCCTCATTGACGGTCAACTCGCCCGTCTCGGCGGCCTCTACGAAGGATTCGACGATCGAGACGGCCAATCCAGTTTGATCGCGCAAGACCTCCTCGCGGTCATGCAGCAGAACCTGCCGCAAGTTTGCGATCTGGAATGCGGAACTTGCGACGAACAGCAAGGCCGCGAAGGCGACGAGGGCCGCGATTTTTCGGGATACCGTCAATTGCATATGGGAAACCTTTTCCGAACGTGGATATGAACTGTTGGCCCCCAGCCTGCGTACAATCTCGGAATAAAGAGTGAACGATCCTGACCGGATCAGACAAATTTTTCGCGTGCCGCCCCGAGAGAGGGCGGTTCGGGCGCGTCGTCGGGGGTATGCGCGTCGGAGACGCCGCGTCCTAGGCCGGTGACGACCGGCAGAACCCCGCCCCACAGTCCCGAGGCGTGATCGTCCGGGTCGTCCCTTGGCGGGCCGGTGCGCACCTTCGCGCTGGCGTGTTCGATGTCTATGGCAACGACCCCAGTTGCCTTGCGCTCCTGCGGGGTCATGGGGCGAATCTCGGCGCTGCGGCCCGGCAGCAGATGGTCGGTTATGGCGATGAGGGCTTCGTCGATCTCCTGTCCTTCCACCACGCGCGCAGTGCCGTGGACGATGGCCGAGCGGTAGTTGACAGAGTGGTGAAAGCCCGACCGCGCCACGACGATGCCGTGAAGCTGCGTGACCGTCAGGCACACGGCCACCCCGTCGAGCTTCGCGATCCGGGTCTTGGACGCGCCGTGCAGATACAACGCATCACCGATCCGGGCATGGGCCATCGGCATGACCATGGGGCGACCGGCATCCAGAAAACCGACATGCGCCACGAGGCCGGTATCGAGGATGTCGTCGATCGTCGCGCGATCGGTGTGGGCGTTCTTGGGCTGTCTGGCACGGGCATAGGCGGGAAGCATCGGGGGTCCTTCACGATTGACTGACCGCAGGATTATGGGGACATGTGGTGCGTTCACAGCTCCAGTTATCGGCAATATGACCAAACCACTTTCCCTGCCCCTGTTCTGCGCGCCCTCCCCCGACCGGGACGATGCGCTGGCCGTGCAGATCTATCGCGATCTTCTGGCGGCGATCCGCGCAGGGCGACTCGACCGGGGCGCCCGCCTGCCGTCGAGCCGGGCGGCCGCCGCCGAGCTCGGTGTTGCGCGCAGCACGGTGAACACGGCCTACGATCTGCTTCGGGCCGAAGGCGCGGTCGAGATCCGGCGCGGTGCCGCCCCCGTTGTGGCGGCAGGACCCACAGCCCGGGCCGAGTGTCCGTCGGGGATAGCGCTGCGCCTGTCCAGTCGGGGTACCGCGCTGGCCGTGAACCCGCGGATCGGAGCGGCGGGGGGCGCCCATAGCCTCATGTCTCCGGGAGAGCCGAGCGAGGATCTGTTCCCGGCCGACGAATGGGGCCGCACCCTGCGGCGGGTCGCGCGGCGGCGGCATGGGTCCTGGTCCGCCTATGCCGATCCGCATGGCCTGTCCGAACTGCGCCGGATCCTGGCCGAACGGCTGGCCGCGGACCGGGGCCTGTCGGTCGATCCCGGGCGGATCGTGATCACGACCGGCACGCAAGGCTCGCTGTCGCTGGCCGCGCAGCTGCTGACAGAGCCGGGCGATGTCGCCGCGATGGAGGATCCGGGGTATCTGGGCGCGCGCGCGGCGTTCCTGGCGGCGGGACTGCGGCTGGCCCCGCTGCCGGTGGATGGCGATGGCGCGCGGTCCGATGCGATGCCCGAGGCGGCGCGGGCCATCTATCTTACGCCGTCGAACCAGTATCCGATGGGCGTGCGGCTGTCGCGCACACGGCGCATGGCGATCCTTGCCCATGCGCAACGAACGGGCGCCGCGATCCTGGAGGACGACTACGACAGCGAATTTCTCTGGCGCGGCAGAGAGATTGCGGCCCTGGCGGCCGAGGCGCCGGAGGGACCGGTGGTGTTCATGGGATCGGCCTCGAAGGTGCTGATCCCGGCGCTGCGGCTGGGTTGGATGGTCGTGCCGGGCGCGCTGGTCGATCCCGTCAGGGCGGCACAACGGACCTTGGGGACGGTTGCGAACCTGCACGCCCAGGCCGCCCTGGCCGAGACCATGCGCACCGGCCGCTACCGCGCGCAGCTGGGGCGCATCGCGCGGGTCTACGAGGCGCGGGGCCGGGCATTGGCCGAGGCCCTGTCCGAGCTGCCGGGCGTATCGGTGCGCCCTCCGGATGGCGGCGTCCAGGTCGCCGTGCAACTTGAACGGCCCGAGGACGAGGATGCTGCCCTTTCGGCCCTGGCAGCGCGGGGCTTCGGTCCGGGGCGGCTGTCGGCCTATGCGTTGGAGGGCGGCCCGCCGGGGCTGATTGTGGGGTTCGCGGACGCCACGTCCGAGAGGACGGAGCAGTTCGTCAATATCCTGCGGGATGTATTGCGCGGCAGCGCGCGCCAGATGCCCCCGGCCTGACCCGTCGGGAATTGGTGTCAGACCCGCGCACCGGGCCGCACCATTGCCTTGGCGGGTCCTCTACGTCCGGCAGCAGATAACGCACTGGGGTTGGGGAATGCGGGCGCCGGACATCGCGGAGATCGCGAAGGGTTCGATACGCCGTTCGTGGTGATCGATCCCGAGGGAACAATCCCCGTCCACCTGTTCGGGTTTCAATGGCGGCCCTCCACCGGTACCAAGCTATCGCGGAAATCGTGCTGTTCGCGTTTGCCACGTTCATGAACGTCGGCGACCCGAAACCGGTCGGCGAGATCCAGCAGGACGGGGCGCGATCACCTCTCGGGCGGGGTCTTTGCGCTGGCGCTACCGTCCAACGCCTCGCCTGCGGCGGGGCTGGCGATCATGATCCTGACTGACGACAGCACGCCCGGGGCGGACCAGCCATAACAGGCGCCCTTCTGCTTTTCCCTGATGGCGTGCATGATCCGATGCCCGATCGGCTCTACCGGGGCTTCGCTGATCTTGCGCGTCATGTTGATCATGCGGCCGGCGATCGCGGCCAAGCCGCTGCAACGTTCTGCCCCGACGGGCCTCGTCGACGTGAGAGGGATACGTCATTGAAACCGCAGGGTGACGGCAGGCCGCCTGGAAACGAAAAGACCCCCGTCGCTTTCGCGCCGGGGGTCTTCGGGTCGGGTCGGAACGCGGGTTCAGACCGCGCGACGCAGGGCGTCGGCGAGGTCGGTCTTTTCCCACGAGAAGCCGCCGTCATCCTCGGCGGCGCGCCCGAAGTGGCCGTAGGCGGCGGTCCGCTCGTAGATGGGGCGGTTGAGGCCCAGATGCGTGCGGATGCCGCGGGGCGTCAGGTCCATGACCTGGGCGATCGCGTTCTCGATCTTCTCTTCGTGGACCTCGCCGGTGCCGTAGGTGTCGGCATAGATCGACAGGGGCTTGGAGATGCCGATGGCATAGCTCAGCTGGATCGTGCAGCGCTTGGCCATGCCGGCGGCGACGACGTTCTTGGCGAGGTAGCGCGCGGCATACGCGGCCGAGCGGTCCACCTTGGTGGGATCCTTGCCCGAGAACGCACCGCCGCCATGGGGGGCCGCGCCGCCATAGGTGTCGACGATGATCTTGCGGCCGGTCAGGCCCGCATCACCATCCGGACCGCCGATCACGAAGACGCCGGTGGGGTTCACCCACCATTCGGTGGCGTCGGTGATCCAGCCATCGGGCAGGACTTCGCGGATATAGGGCTCGACGATGGCGCGGATGTCGTCGGAGGTCTGCGTGTCGTGCTTGTGCTGGGTCGACAGCACAATCGACATGACCTCGACCGGCTTGCCGTTCTCGTAGCGCAGCGAGATCTGGGACTTCGCGTCGGGGCCCAATGTCGGCTCGGCGCCGGATTTGCGGGCCTCGGCCAGGCGCTTGAGGACCTGGTGGGAGTAATGGATCGGCGCGGGCATCAGCTCGGGCGTATCCTCGACCGCGTAGCCGAACATGATGCCCTGGTCGCCGGCGCCTTCGTCCTTGTCGCCCTCGGCATCGACGCCTTGCGCGATATGGGCCGATTGCGCGTGCAGCAGGTTCGTGACCTCGCAGGTGTTCCAGTGGAACTTGTCCTGCTCGTAGCCGATGTCCTTGATGCAATCGCGCGCGATCTGTTCGACGCGGCCCAGGTAGTCGTCCAGCTTGGTCTTGTCGTTCAGTCCAACCTCGCCGCCGATGACGACGCGGTCGGTCGTGGCGAAGGTTTCGCAGGCGACCCGAGCTTCGGGTTCCTGACCGATGAAGGCGTCGAGAACGGCATCCGAGATGCGGTCGCAGACCTTGTCGGGGTGGCCCTCGGACACGGATTCCGAGGTGAAGATATAATTCTCGCGCGGCATGAGATGTGCTCCATTATCTGATAACAGCGCACGCCAGGAAGCCGTTGTGCGCCTATCCCCTAGGCGCGTAGCCGGGGGGGGCGTCGCCTTCAAGCTGTTTTTCGGCGGAATCTTAACGCAGCGGCAAGACTGAGCAGGATTGCCACGAGGGCGGGCCAGTCGCCGGTGCGCGCGTAGGTTGTAGGCGGCAGCGCGGGCGGCAGAACCGTATCCAGCGCGCCGGTCTGCCCCAGCCCCAGGCTGGCCGTGACGCGGCCGCGGGCGTCGATCATCGCGGTGATGCCGGTATTGGCGGCGCGCGCGAGGGGCAGGCCCTGCTCGATCGCGCGCATCCGGGCGATGGCAAGGTGCTGCTGGGGCCCCGCGAACGTACCGAACCAGGCATCGTTGGTGATCTGCAGCAGCCAGTCGGGGCGAACCGGCGCGCCGCCGACCTCTTCGGGGAAGATCGCCTCGTAGCAGATCAGCGGCAGGACCTGTCCCAACGGCCCCAGATCGACGAGGCGCGGCCCGGGGCCCGCAGAATAGCCGAACTGCCCCTGCGCCAGGCCGCGCAGGCCGAACCGGGCGGCCAGATCGCCCAGGGGCATGTATTCACCGAAGGGCACGAGGTGGTGCTTGTCGTAGGTGTCGACCACGCGCGCCTCGGGCGAGATGACCAGAAGGCTGTTGTAATATAGCGGCCCCTCGACCCGTTGCGCGCCCACGACCACCGGTGCCCCCCGCCCTGCGCCGGCCAGAAGACCCAGAACCGGGTGGCCGGGTTCGAGCAGATAGGGGACGGAGGTTTCGGGCCAGATGATCAGGTCGGGATTGCCCGGCGCGGCGCTGGCGTCGAGCGCGTCCGAAAAGTAGATGGCCCCAAGCTCAGGGTGCCATTTCTCGTCCTGCGGGGCGTTGGGCTGGACTAGCCGGATCACGGGCGCGTCCGAGGCCGGAAGCGGCGCGGGCGGGACCAAGGAAAGAAGCACGGGCGGCAGGATCGCGGCGGCGATCAGCGCGGGAATGGCGGGCCACCGGGGCCCGATGGCGGCCAGCGCCCCGGCGAACAGCCCGGTCAGCAGGGTCAGGCCGAAAGGTCCGATGACGGCAACCGACTGAACGGCGGCACCCTCGGACCAGATGTAGCCGATCAGAGACCACGGAAACCCCGTCAGGATGAGCGAGCGGAGCGTTTCAACCCCAGCGAGCGCGCCGCCGAACGCCAGCGCATAGCGCCATCCTCCCCCGGGGGCGATGCGGCGCGCCAGCCAGAAGGCCAGCGCCCAGAACAGCGCGAATCCCGTCGCGGTGAACAAAAGGCCGAAAGGCGCCATCCAGCCATGCCTTTCGGCATCCACCAGGAAGGGCTGGACGATCCAGTGCAGCGTGACGCCGAAATATCCCGTCCCCGCGCAGAACCCGATCCACGCGGCCCGGCGCGAGGTGTTCGACCGGGCGGCCAGCCAGCCCGCGAGGCCCAGCCCCGCAAGGCCCAGCGCCACGATGGAGAACGGCACCTGTCCCAGTGCCGCCACGCCCCCTGCCCCGGCCGCCATCAGGCGGCGCGTGCCCTCACGCACTGACGGGCAGGCGCACGCGAAGGCGTTTCAGACGGCGGGGGTCGGCGTCGACGATCTCGATCTCGGCACCCGAGGGGTGCGAGATGACTTCCCCCCGTGCGGGCACGCGGCCGGTCAGGACCACGACGACGCCACCAAGGGTATCGATCTCCTCGTCCTCATCCTCGTCGGTGAACGAGACCTGGGTCGCGTCCTCAAACTCCTCCAGCGGGGTGCGGGCCTGGGCGATCCAGACGCCGGGCTTCTCTTCGGCGAAAAGCTGGGCTTCGTCCTCGTCGTGCTCGTCCTCGATCTGGCCGATAACCTGTTCGATCAGGTCCTCGATCGTGACAAGGCCGTCCACACCACCGTATTCGTCGATCACCAGGGCCATGTGGGTCCGCTCGCTCTGCATCCTTTGCAGCAGGACGCCGATGGGCATGGAAGGGGGCGCATAGATCAGAGGGCGCATCAGGGTGGCGAGATCGAAATCCCCGTCCGCGCCGAACCCGTGCTTGAGGGTGAAATCCTTGAGATGGATCATGCCCTTGGGATGGTCCAACGTTCCGTCATAGACCGGCAGCCGGGTCAGCCCCGAGGTCCGGAAGACCTCCACCAGGTCGTCTATCGGAATGTCGAGGGGGACCGAGATGATCTCGACCGAGGGGATCGCCACATCCTCGACGCGCATCCGCGAGAGATTGACCAGACCGGGGGGCATGCGCTGGACGCGCGTGTCGACCTCCTCGGGGTCATCCGTTTCGGGGGTCGAGAAGGCCTCGAATATCCGTCCGAAAAATCCTCGGTCCGGACTGTCCTGCTCGGGATCGACCTGCTCCTGGTCCGATCCCGCAACGTTGTCTGCGTGAGACATTTCACCTTTCCAGTTGACGGGCTTCACGTGCCCAACTTCATCTATATGGGTTTTCGATCCCCAAGTCCGCAAGGATTTCGACCTCGACCCCTTCCATGAGCGCCGCATCGCCGTCGCGTTCGTGGTCATAGCCCAGAAGATGCAGAGTGGCGTGGATCAGAAGGTGGGTCAGGTGGTGGTCCAGCGGTATGTCCCCCGCGCGTGCCTCGGCCGCGCAGGTCTCCCACGCGATGGCGATGTCGCCCAGCTCGGGGTCGTCGGGGGGCGCGGGGTGGCCGCCCTCGACGTCGGGCGCGCGATCCTCCGTCGGCCAGGACAGCACGTTGGTAGGCCGGGGCTTGCCGCGGAAATCGGCGTTGAGGCTGGCGATCCGGGCATCGTCGCAAGCCAGGATCGCGATCTCGGCCTCTTCGATGCCGCGGTGGTCCAAGGCCGCGCGCACGGCGCGGGCCGCGACCCCGTCGAGATCCACGCCGGCCCACCCTTCGGCCTCGATCAGGACGTCGATCTCGGGCGCCATTGCAGTGTCAGGCATCGGCCTCGTAGGCCTCGATGATCTTGGCGACCAGCGGGTGACGCACGACGTCCTTGGCGGTAAAGTAGTTGAACGCGATCCTGTCGATCCCGGTCAGCAGCCGTTCGGCATCCGCCAGCCCCGAGACCTGCCCCCGCGGCAAGTCGACCTGCGTGCGGTCGCCGGTGATGACCATGCGCGACCCTTCACCCAGGCGCGTCAGGAACATTTTCATCTGCATCGACGTCGCGTTTTGCGCCTCGTCCAGCACCACGAAGGCGTTGGACAGCGTCCGCCCGCGCATGAAGGCCAAGGGCGCGATCTCGATCTTCTTCTCTTCCTTCAGCTTCTGCAGCATCTTGGCGGGCAGGAAGTCGTTCAGCGCGTCGTAGAGCGGCTGCATGTAGGGATCGACCTTTTCCTCCTGGGTGCCGGGCAGGAAGCCCAGACGTTCGCCCGCCTCGACGGCGGGGCGGCACAGGATGATCTTGTCCACGTCGCCCTGCACGAACAGGTTCACGCCCACCGCGACGGCCAGGTAGGTCTTGCCGGTGCCCGCGGGACCGATGCCGAAGGACAGCTCGTTCTTGAACAGCGCGCGGACGTAGGCCTTCTGCGCCTCGGTCCGAGGCTCGATCAGCTTCTTCTTGGTGCGAATCTCGACCTTGCCCCCCTGGAACATCTCCATCTGGTCGCCCGCATCCGCCTCGACCTCGGGCGTTTCGGGGCCCATGCGGATCTCGGCGTCGATATCGGCGGGCGTCACGGCGCGCCCCGCCTCGAGCCGGGCATACAGCGCGCCCAGCACGTCCGCCGCGCGGTCGCGCGCCTCGGGCTCGCCCATCAGGGTCAGATGGTTGCCGCGACGGAAGATCTGAACGCCCATATGGCTTTCGATCTGCACTAGATGCGCGTCGCCGACGCCGCACAGGTCGATCAGCAGACGGTTGTCGGGAAAGTCGAGATGCGTCTCGGCGAGGTCCGGGGTGGTATGATCCAGCGGGGACAGGGGGCTGGGAGTAAGGGCCAAACGAAGCTCCTGCAGGGGACGGGTCCGTCCAACATCGTGGGGACTGCCGGCAGGATAGACAAGGGGCTTCGAGGGACGCACACGCGAAAAGCCGCGCGGGGGATCGCCCCGCGCGGCAGATCGACGAAGTGACCTAACGTCAGATCGGGTCGGCGACGGGCGACCCCGCCCCGTCGGGACCGTAAAGCGTGAAGGGCGGCAGAAGACCGCAGACCGGCTTGCCGTAGCGGTCCAGCCGGTTCATCTGATAGCCCTCGATCCCGTCGTCGATGGCCCAGTGCTCGCACCCGTCGCCGTCGACCCAGATGCCGGGGGTCTTGGTCAGATTCTGCAGGCTCTTCGAGTCGACGAAGCGGTCGACGGTCTGGTCGGTCTTGGTGGCGCAGCCGGCGACAAGCGTCGCCCCGGCCAGGAGAAGGACAGGGATGTTTTTCATGACGCTCACCGGATGCAGATGATTTCGACGCGACGGTTCTGCTGCATGCCGGCAGCCGTCTGGTTCGACGCGGCCGGCTGGCGTTCGCCATAGCCACGCACGTCGTTGATGTTCCGCCCCATTCCGGCGGCATAGCGTGCGACCGCGTTGGCCCGGTTGTAGCTGAGGCGGATGTTGTATTCGTCGGACGCGCGGCTGTCGGTGTGGCCGATGATCGTGTAGGCGCGCGCGTCGGTCTGGCCGAAGAACGATTGCAGGTACTGCTGGCCCTGCCGGCTGATCTTCGCGCTGTCGGTGGCGAACAGGACGTCGGTGCTCATCACGCCGCAGGTCTCGACCTTGTGGCAGACGGGCAGGCCTTGGCGCGTCAGCCGGTTAGAGCCGTACCCCTCCCAGCCGTCGTCGCGGACCCAATGTTCGCATCCGTCGGGATCGATCCAGATCGTGCCGACAGCCCGCTGTTGCGCCTCGACCCCCTGGACGCCAAGCGCCATGCCCGCCGCGAAAACCGCCAGACCGGCCGCCCTTGCGACATTTCGGATAAAGTTGAACGCCACCACTGTCTCCTTCATCTTGCGGATCCGGTCGGCCCTCGCGCCGAAATCACATTTTTATGTTGCGGAAGATTAACGGCTTTTCATCTCAAGGGAAGTCTGAACTGCCCCCGGACCTTCGCGCCGGACCAGTGGGGGACGTATCAGGGTATTGGCAAGGCATCCGAAACAGTCTGTCGCCTTGATCCCCGGTCCGAACCGCGAACGGCGCTGGTGTTGACGTCTGTTCGGGGTACACTCGCCGGGCTAGCAAAATCTGAGGGGATTCAATGATGAAACGTTTACTGTTGTCCGCCGCATTGGCGGTCGGGGCCGGTGCGCCGGCGGTCGCCCATGACGTGTCGGGGGCGCATGGCGCCCATACCGGTCCGGTGGTCGTGGTCAGCTGCTATCGCGGCCCGTGGGCCCAGATCATCTGGGACCATCCGCAAGCGCCGTTCGTCGACAGCCTTGTCAACATCGGCTATTCGTTCAGCCAGGCGACGGCTATTGCCGAGCGCGTGTGCCGCGACCAGACGCTGGTCGGAAATCCCGACGGCCTGAAGGCCGTAACGCGCGAGATCATCGCGACATCGCCGCGGTACTGACCGCCGGTCAGATCAGCGCGCCTGCCAGCGAGTTGGCAGCACTTGCGGTAATTCGGATTCGGCGCAGATCGCCTGGTGCCAGATCAGGGGCCTCGACGAAGACCGAGTGCAGGTGGTCGGACTTGCCGACCATCTGCCCGGGTGCACGACCGGGCTTTTCGAAAAGAACGCCGACCTCCTGCCCGACCATCCGGTCCTGCACGGCGGTCTGCTGCGTGCGCAACAGCGCCTGAAGGCGCTGCAACCGGTCGTCCTTTGCCGCCTCGTCCACCTGCGTTCGTTCGGCCGCCGGGGTGCCGGGACGGGTCGAGTACTTGAACGAATAGCACTGGCCGTATTCCACGGCCTCAACCAGCGCCATCGTCTGGGCGAAGTCTTCCTCGGTCTCGCCCGGGAAGCCCACGATGAAATCGCCCGAGATCAGGATGTCGGGGCGGGCGGCGCGAATACGCTCGATCAGGCGCAGATAGCTTTCGGCGGTGTGCTTGCGGTTCATCGCCTTCAGCACCCGGTCGCTGCCCGATTGCACGGGCAGGTGGAGGTAGGGCATCAGCTTGTCGACCTCGCCATGGGCGGCGATCAGGTCGTCATCCATGTCATTGGGGTGGCTGGTGGTGAAACGGATCCGCTCCAGCCCGTCGATCTTCGCCAGTTCGCGGATCAGCCGGGCCAGCGACCATTCGCCCCCCTGCCCGGCGCCGTGATAGGCATTCACGTTCTGGCCCAGCAGGGTGATCTCGCGCACGCCGCGGTCGACCAGATCGCGCGCTTCCGAAAGCACGCGGTCGGCGGGGCGGCTGACCTCGGAGCCGCGGGTATAGGGAACCACGCAGAAGGCGCAGAACTTGTCGCAGCCTTCCTGCACCGTCAGGAAGGCGGTCGGACCGCGCTTGGCCTTGGGGCGGGATTTCAGCCGCTCGAACTTGTCTTCCTCGGGAAAGTCGGTGTCCAGCGCCTTGACGCCCTTGCCGGCCTTCGCCTCCATCTCGGGGAGGCGGTGATAGCTTTGCGGGCCGACGACCAGATCGACCATGGGCTGACGGCGCAGGATCTCCTCGCCCTCGGCCTGGGCCACGCAGCCGGCCACACCGATCTTCAGATCGGGGCGCGCGTCCTTCAGGCCCTTGAATCGGCCCAGTTCGGAATAGACCTTCTCGGCCGCCTTCTCGCGAATGTGGCAGGTGTTGAGCAGGATCATGTCGGCGTCGTCGGGCGTCAGGGTCTCGACATAGCCCGACCCGCCCAGCGCCTCGGCCATCCGCTCGCTGTCATAGACGTTCATCTGGCAGCCGTAGGTCTTGATGAAGAGCTTTTTCGGCGCGGTCATGGCACGACCCCTTCGTGAAACTGTGCGACGCAAGCCTCTATCGCGACGGGCCGTCCATCGCAACCGAGGCCGCGGCTTGCAAAGACGCCGGTGGCTGGCCCAGATAGCCCCCGTGAGCTTCGCCCAGACATATCCCGACCTCGCGACCTACGAGCGGACCCGCACCCCGCCGATGACGGGCCCGGTGGGGATCCTGCTGGTCGAGGACGACATCGAGGCGCAGAGCGCCCTGGATCACCTTGTGCGGGCCGGGTTCAAGACTGTGGTGGTCATGGCCCCCGAACGCGTCGCGCTGACGCCCGATTCCGCCGTGGCCGTGATCCGCGTGGGCTGGCGCAACCAATCGCGCGGACGGGTGCCCGATGCGGTGAACGCGGTGGCGCGCAAGGGGCCGGGTCTTTGGATGCATTACTGCTTCAACGCCGAATACCTGTTCTTCCCCTTCTGCGAGACCCGCAAGGTGGGCGAGATGCTGGCCTTCCACACCGAAGAACGCCGCGCGGCCATGCTGACTTATGTGGTCGACCTTTATGCCGAAGACATCTCGACCGGGGCAGTCTGCCGCGAGACGGCGCATCTGGACGCCTCCGGCTATTACGCGACCTCGCGACCCGATCCCGTTACCAATTACCCGATGGAGCGGCAGCTGGATTTCCACGGCGGGCTGCGCTGGCGGTTCGAGGAACACGTGCCAGCCAATCGACGCAGGATCGACCGGATCGGCCTGTTCCGGGCCGCCCCGGGCGTCGACCTGCGCGAGGATCACACCTTCAGCCAACCCGAATACAACACCTATTCCTGTCCCTGGCATCACAACCTGACGGCGGCGATCTGCTCGTTCCGGGCGGCAAAGGCGCTGACCACCAATGCCGGGTCGCGCTATGACATCAGTACGTTCATGTGGTATCGTTCGGTCCCGTTCGAATGGACGTCGCAACAACTTCTGGACCTCGGCCTGATGGAGCCGGGACAGTGGTTCTGAAGGATCAGCGCCGGCGCAGGCGGATGATGACGTCGACCGATGCGATCTCGGCGCCCTCTGGGGCGTCGGGCAGGGATTCGATCTTCAGCTGATCCGCCGGGGCGTCGATCAAGGCGCCGTCGTCTTCCCAAAGGAAGTGGGGATGGTCGTCGGTGCGGGTGTCGAAATAGCTTTTCTGCCCCTCGACCCGGATCTCCTGCAACAGCCCTGCGTCGCAGAACGCCTTCAGGGTGTTGTAGACCGTGGCCAGCGAAACCCTTTCGCCTGCGGCGCGCGACGCGGAGTAGAGCGTTTCCGCCGTGACGTGCCGATCCTCTCCGTCGCCGACAAGAAGGGCGGCCAGCGACAGGCGCTGGCGCGTGGGACGAAGGTTCGCCGCCGCCAGCCAGTCGCGGCCGCGGGTCAGACGGGTGTCGTCGATATGCGTGTCCATCCTGCTCATGCGACTTAATATAGGAGAGAAAGCAAGCGGGTTTCAATCCGGCGTCGCCCTTGCACCGTTTCAGGGGGGTCTGCTAGACGCCCACAACACTGTGACCGCGCCGCCAGGAGGGCCCGCATGTCCGATTACCCCACGTCCTTCGACAAGGAGGATCTGATTCGTTGCGCCAAGGGCGAGCTGTTCGGCCCCGGCAACGCGCAGCTTCCCCTGCCGCCGATGCTGATGATGGACAGGATCACTGACGTCTCGGCAGACGGGGGGGCCCATGGGAAGGGCCACATCACGGCCGAGTTCGACATCGATCCCGACCTTTGGTTCTTCGAATGCCACTTTCCGGGCAACCCGATCATGCCCGGTTGCCTGGGCCTCGACGGTCTTTGGCAGTTGACGGGCTTCAACCTGGGCTGGCGCGGCTGGCAGGGGCGCGGCTATGCGCTTGGCGTGGGCGAGGTGAAGCTGACCGGCATGGTCCGCCCCGACCGCAAGATGCTGACCTATCAGGTCGATTTCACCAAGGCGGTGCAGACCCGGCGCCTGACGATGGGCGTCGCGGACGGGACCGTTCACGCCGACGGCGAGTTGATCTATCAGGTCAAGGACATGAAGGTCGCGCTCTCACAGAGCTGACCCCGACAGGAAGGGAATTGCCATGCGCCGCGTCGTCGTCACAGGCCTTGGAATCGTATCGCCCATCGGCAACTCGGCCGAGGAAGTCGTGCAGTCGCTGAAAGCCGGCCGCTCGGGGATCGAAGCCAGCCCCGAAATGGCCGAGCACGGGTTCCGCAGTCGGATCGCCGGGACGTTGAAGATCGACGTGGCCGACCATGTCGACAAGCGCACCCTGCGCTTCATGGGGCCGGGCGCGGCCTACGCCCATATCGCCATGAGCCAGGCCATCGCCGATGCGGGCCTGCCGGAAGCGGTCGTATCGAACCCCGCCACCGGCCTGATCGCAGGCTCCGGCGGGCCGTCGACCAGCGCCCTGCACGAGGCGCACCGCATCGTCGAGGAGAAAGGCAGCCCCAAGCGCATCGGCCCCTTCGCGGTCCCGAAAGCGATGTCGTCCACGGTCAGCGCGAACCTGTCGACGGCGTTCAGGATCAAGGGGATGAACTTCTCGATCACCTCGGCCTGCTCGACCTCGCTGCACTGCATCGGCATGGCCGCGCAACAGATCATGCTGGGCGAGCAAGACGTGATGTTCGCCGGCGGCGGCGAGGAGCTGGACTGGACCCTGTCCTGTCTGTTCGACGCGATGGGGGCGATGTCCTCGAAGTTCAACGATACCCCCCAGAAGGCCAGCCGCGCCTTCGACAAGGACCGCGACGGCTTCGTCATCGCCGGCGGCGGCGGCATGGTGGTGCTGGAGTCGCTGGAGCATGCACAGGCTCGCGGCGCCAAGATCTATGCCGAGGTGACCGGCTTCGGCGCGACCAGCGACGGGCACGACATGGTGGCCCCGAGCGGTGAGGGCGGCGAGCGTGCGATGCGCCGTGCCCTGCGCGATTTCGATGCCTCCCGCGTGGGCTACATCAACGCGCACGGCACCTCGACCCCCGTGGGCGACGTGGGCGAGGTCGAAGCGGTGCGCCGCGTCTTCGGCGAGGGGCAGACGCCCCCCATCAGCTCGACCAAGTCGATGACGGGCCATAGCCAGGGCGCCACCGGCGCGCAGGAGGCCGTCTATTGCCTACTGATGCTGCAAAACGACTTCATCGCGCCGTCGATCAACGTGGACACGCTGGATCCGGCGATCCACGAAGGCGAGATCGCGACAGACCTGCGGGAGAACGCGGGCCTCGATACGGTAATGACCAACTCGTTCGGCTTCGGCGGAACGAACGGGTCGATGCTGCTGACCAAGTGGAAGGACTGACGGGCATGGGACTTCTCGACGGCAAGCGCATCCTGATCATGGGCGTCGCCAATGATCGATCCATCGCTTGGGGCTGCGCCAAGGCGATGGCCGCGGCGGGGGCCGAACTGGCCTTCACCTACCAGAACGACGCTCTTCTGAAGCGCGTGAAGCCACTGGCCGAAAGCGTCGGCAGCGATTTCCTGATCCAGGCGGATGTTTCCGACGACGACAGCATGGACTCCGCCTTCGCGGCCCTGGGCGAACGCTGGGACCGGATGGACGGGGTCGTCCATGCCATCGCCTATTCCGACAAGAACGAGCTTGCGGGCCGCATCATCGACACGACGCGGGCGAACTTCCGCAACTCTCTGTCGATCTCTTGCTACAGCCTGATCGACGTGGCCAAGCGCGCCAGCCAGATGATGCCCGACGGGGGCACGATTCTGACGATGACCTACCAGGGGTCGAACAAGGTCACGCCGTTCTACAATGTCATGGGGGTGGCGAAAGCAGCGCTGGAATCTGCGGTGCGCTATCTGGCGAACGATCTGGGCCCCGACGGCATCCGGGTGAACGCGATCAGCCCCGGCCCGATGAAGACGCTGGCGGGCGCGGCCATCGGCGGCGCGCGCAAGACCTTCAAGCACACCGAGCAGAACGCCCCGCTGCGCGCCAATGCCACGCTGGACGCGATCGGCGCGACGGCGGTTTATCTGGCGTCGGATGGCGGGGCCTGCACCAGCGGCGAGGTGCTGCATGTCGACGGGGGCTATCACGTCCTCGGGATGCCGCAGGTCGACAATATCCACGTCTGAACATGTCCTCGTGGTGATGGGCGCGGCCGTCTGGACGGGCGGCGTGCCCTCGCCTGCCTTGCGGCGGCGCTGCGCGGCGGCGGCACGGCTTTACCTGCGGGGCGGTATCGACAGCGTGGTCCCGTCCGGTGGCATGGGCGTGCATCCCCCATCCGAAGCCGATGTCATGACCCGTCTTTTGATCGCGGATGGCGTGCCCGAAGCGGACATCTTGCCGGAAGACCAAGCCCGAACCACGATGGAAACCGCGCTTCTGGTGACGGCCCTCGTGGGCCCGGCGCGGATCACGGTCGTCTCGGACGCCTATCACCTACCGCGTTGCTGGCTGGCCTTCCGGGCACATGGGCATCGCGTCGCGCTTTTCGATGCCGATGCGGCGCCCCGGCGAAAATGGCGGATCACCGCACGGGCATGGTCGCGCGAGGCGGTGGCCCTGCCCTATTACGCCGTCAGAATCCTGATGGGCCGGATCGATAGATAGGCGGGGTCGGGTCGCCCCGCCCCGGGTCAGGTATAGTTTCCGACCACGAGGGCGAACACGAAACACCCGATCATGAAGGCCATCAGTTTCATCAGGAAGAACGGGCTGGGTTCCGAGGGGTTCATTTTGTCCCAAACCGTGGCAATCCAGGATCTGTCGTCGGACATAGGGATGTTTCCTTGAAGGGTCAGGATCGGGCCGCGGGAAGCATGATGCTCCGCGGCCCGAAACGAAAGGGGCGCCGATCCAGGTGGACGGCGCCCCATCATGCGATGCTGTAGGGAAGGCTTAGCCGGCTTCCTTGATCTCGACCAGTTGGACGTCGAACGTCAACTGCTGACCGGCCAGCGGGTGGTTGGCATCCAGCGTGACTTCCGAGTCATTTGCCTCGGTCACGGTAACGGGCAGCGTCTGGCCATCGGGCGTCTGCATCTGCAGCTGCGTGCCGGGGTCGGTCGGGATGTGCTCGGGGATCTGCTCGCGCGGGACGGCCTGAATGCGGGCCGGATCGCGGTCGCCATAGGCTTCGGCCGGCTCGATCACGACTTGCTTCGTGTCGCCCTCGGTCATGCCCTGAAGCGCGTTGTCGAGGCCGGGGATGATCTGACCCGTGCCCAGTTGAAACTCAAGCGGGTCGCGACCCTGCGAGCTGTCGAACTGGCTGCCGTCGGCAAGGCTGCCGGTGTAATGCATGCGAACGGTATCGCCTGGCTTTGCCTGGCTCATGAGAGATCCTTTCATGTATGGGGCGTGTTTTCAAGGCCGCCAGTCTCGGCGGGTACTCGGTGATACGGGCTAAAGGTGGGGCCGACGGCGTGCATTTAAACCCGAGGGACGGTAATTTCCGGGATTTTCGGGCGAAAACCGCAATTCTACGCTGCTTGTACGCAAAGTCGCGCCATGCGACGGTCCGCGCGAAAGGGGACAGCCATGCCGATCACGACCTGCGTCTTCGATGCCTACGGGACGCTGTTCGACGTCTCTGCCGCTGCCCGGACGCTTGCGGCCGAGCCGGGTCGTGCGGCTCTCGCCGCGGTGTGGGACCGCCTGGCCACCGACTGGCGGACCAAACAGCTGGAGTATTCCTGGCTGCGCGCCGCGATGGGCGAACATCGCGATTTCTGGGGCGTGACTCAGGACGGTCTGGACTGGGCGCTGGAGCGGCACGGGCTGGACGACGACCGCGAGCTGCGCCACCGGCTGCTGGCCCTGTATTTCGAGCTGGAGGCCTTCGCCGAGGTGCCCGCGATGCTGGCGCGGTTGGCCGAGTCCGGGCAGACCGTAGCGATCCTGTCGAACGGGTCGCCCGACATGCTGACCGGGGCGGTGACCTCGGCCGGGATCGGGGGGTATCTGGACGCGGTGCTGTCGGTCGAGGATGTGGGCGTCTTCAAACCGGCCCGCGCGGTCTACGACATGGTGGGGGCAAGGTTCGGATGCGCCCCGGCCGAGGTGCTGTTCGTGTCGTCCAACGGCTGGGACGCTGCGGCGGGCGCGGCCTACGGGTTCGACACGGCCTGGGTGAACCGCGCGGGTGGGCCCGTCGACCGCCTGCCCGCCCTGCCCCGCCGCATCCTGAACGACCTGACCCAGATACCGGAGATCGCGAATGCCTGACTTCACCACCTCGGACGGGCTGCGCCTGCATTACGAGGATCGCGGCGACGGCCCGCCGATCCTGTGCCTGTCGGGGCTGACGCGGAACTCCACCGATTTCGACTACCTCGCGCCGCATTTGTCGGATGCGCGGATGATCGCGCTGGACTACCGCGGCCGGGGGCAATCGGACTGGGCCGACCCGTCGACCTATACCGTCCCGGTCGAGGCCCGCGACGCGGTCGAGCTTCTGGATCACCTGGGCCTGGACCGGGTGCCGGTGATCGGCACCTCGCGCGGCGGGATCATCGCGATGTTCCTGGCCGCGACCGCGAAGGACCGGCTGGCGGGCGTGTGCCTGAACGACATCGGCCCCACGATCACCGAGGCCGGGCTGGCCGTCATCCGGTCCTATATCGGTCGCAATCCGCCGCAAAAGACCCATGCCGAGGCCGTTGCGGCCCGCGCCACCCTTCTTGCGGGGTTCCAGAACGTGCCCGAGGACCGCTGGCGTGCGGAGGTCGAGAAACACTATGAGGAAACGCCGGACGGGCTGCGCATCAACTACGATCCCGCGTTGGCGCAAACCATGACCGAGGGCGCGGCGGCGCCCGATCTGTGGCCCCTTTTCGACGCGATGGAGGGGCTGCCGCTGGCTTGTATCCGGGGCGCGAACTCGGATCTGCTGAGCGCTGAGACGGTCGCCGAAATGCAGGCCCGCCGCCCCGACATGATCGTGGCCGAGGTACCGGGCCGCGGCCACGTGCCATTCCTTGATGAACCGGAATCGCTGGACGCGATCGCCCGATGGAGAGAACGCCTTTGAACATCGAAATGATTCAGGCCGCTGCGGACCGCATCGCGGGACAGGCCGTGGTGACGCCGATCCTGACCTCTCCCTTCCTTGACGAGATCGCGGGCCGCCGCGTGTTCGTGAAGGCCGAACCCTTGCAGCGCACAGGCAGCTTCAAGTTCCGCGGCGCGTTGTCCGCCCTGTCGGCCCTGCCCGAAGGAACCCCGGGGGTTCTGGCCTATTCGTCGGGCAACCACGCGCAGGGGGTGGCGCTGGCCGCCTCGATGCTTGGCCTTCCGGCCGTGATCGTGATGCCCGAGGATGCGCCCGATCTGAAGATCGCCAACACCCGCGCCCTGGGGGCGGAGGTCGTGCTTTACGACCGTGCGGGGGGCGTCAGCCGCGAGGCGGTCGGCGCGGATCTGGCCAAGGAACGTGGCCTGACCTTGGTGAGACCCTATGACGAACCGCAGGTAATCGCAGGCCAAGGGACCGTCGGGCTGGAATTGGCCGATCAACTGCCTGCCGATGTGACCGGCGATGTTCTGGTCTGCTGTGGCGGCGGCGGGCTGACATCGGGCATCGCGCTGGCTTTGGAGGCACGGCGGCCCGGCCTTCGGGTCCGCCCGGTCGAGCCCGAGGGCTTCGACGACGTGAAACGCTCGTTGGCGGCAGGCACGCGGATGGCGAACGACCGGGCATCGGGGTCGATCTGCGATGCCATCGTGACGCCCAGCCCCGGCGAGCTGACCTTCCCCATCCTGAACCGCCTGTCCGGCCCCGGGATCGCCGTCAGCGACGACGACGCGCTGCGCGCCATGGCCGCCGCCGCGATCCGCCTGAAACTGGTGGCCGAACCGGGCGGCGCCGTCGCAATGGCCGCCGCGCTGTTCCACGCCTCCGAGATCGAGGGCGACGCCGTCACGGTCATCGTCTCGGGCGGGAACGTGGATCCTGGGGTGCTGGCCCGGGCGCTGGCGTGACGCAGCTTGCCGTCCCGCTGGACCGGGGAGCGGGCGCGCCGGTCGTCCTTTTGCATGCCGAAGGGGTCGATGCGTCGATCTGGGCCGAAGTCGCGGCGGCGCTGCCCGGTCGGGTGGCGGCCCCCGACCTTCGGGGGCATGGCCGTTCGGACGTCGTCGATCCACCCTATGCCATGGGCGCGCTGGTCGGCGACGTCGAACGCATGATGGAGGCGCGCGGCCTGACCGGCGCCGTGATCGTCGGCCTGTCGCTGGGCGGAATGATCGCACAGGCGCTGGCGGTGAAGCGGCTGGATCTGGTGCGGGGGATCATCCTGATCAATTCCGCGGCCAAGATCGGCACCCGTGTGGGATGGGAGGATCACGCGCAAGCCGTGGCCCGGGGCGGCATGGCGGCGGTGGCGGACGATCTGGCCGCCAAATGGGCGCCGCGCGGTGGCGACCCGGCCCCCATCGCGAAGCGGCTTCTGGACTGCGCGCCCAACGGGTATCGCGGGGTCTGCGCGGCCATGGCCGGAACCGACCTTCTGGCGGCGACCGCGACCCTGCGCCTGCCCGCGCTGGCGCTGGCCGGGCGGGAGGCGCAGGCGGTGCCACCCGACTTGGTGTGCGAAACGGCCGCACTGATCCCCGGGTCCGAGTTTGCGCTGATCCCGCGCGCGGGGCATCTTGCCCCCCTCGATGCAGCCCGGGACACCGCCGCGTACATCACGACGTTTCTGGAAAGGACTGGCCATGCCTGAGATTCTTCTGATCCACGGGTCCTGCCACGGCGCGTGGTGCTGGCGAGACGTCCTGGCCGAGCTCCAGGCCATGGACCAGCCCGCCCGCGCCATCGACTTGCCGGGACACGGCGCCGATCCGACCCCGGCAAGCGACGTCACGCTCGACGGCTATGCGCGCGCGATCCTGGACGCGATCGACACACCTGTCGTCCTGGTCGGCCATTCCATGGGCGGCTTCCCGATCACCGCCGCGGCCTTGGAGGCGCCCGAAAAAATCGCGGCGCTGGTCCATGTGGCGGCCTATATCCCCGCGTCCGGCCGCAGCCTTGCCCAGATGCGCTTCGACTGGCCCGAACAACCCCTGGCCGGCGCCATCGAGAAGACCGGCCCCCATGCCTTCGTCTTCCGAGACGAGTCGCACGACCCGCTGTTCTACCACGACTGCCCCGAAGGCACTCTGAATTTCGCCCGGGCGCACCTGACGCCGCAGCCGCTGGCCCCCAACGATACGGCGTTGCCCGGCATCCCGAAGGTGCCGCGCCACGCGATCCTGTGTACCGAGGACCGCGTTATCCCGCCGGCCTACCAAGCCCACATGGCCCGCGATCTGCCGCCGGGCCATGTCTCTGAACTGCCAACAGGGCATTCGCCGTTCTTCGCCGCGCCGAAGGCTTTGGCCGAAAGGCTGGCATCCATCGCCCGTGCGGCATAAGGACCGGGGGTATGCGTACAGAACGCGAGGTCGCGCGTTGACGCCACGCCACCCCGCGTCCATACCCGCGCGACGACCGGAGACCTGATGCGCACGCGCCTTCCCCTAGTATTCATCCTGATCACGCTGGTAATCGATGCCATGGGCATCGGTCTGGTGATCCCCGTGATGCCGCGCCTGATCATGGAGATCGAGGGCGGCACGGTGGCCAAGGCGGCGCTGTGGGGGGGCGTATTCTCGACCGTCTATGCGGCGATGCAGTTCCTATGCGGCCCGCTTCTGGGCACTCTGTCGGACCGGTTCGGACGACGTCCCGTGCTTCTGGTCACGCTGTCGGTCATGGCGCTGGATTATGTCGTGGTGGCCCTTGCTGGCAGTGTCTGGCTGCTTTTGTGCGCGCGGGTGATCGGCGGGATCGCCGCCTCGACCCGGTCTGTGGCGACCGCCTTCATCGCCGACATCTCGACCTCTGACCAGAAGGCCGCACGGTTCGGCCTGGTCGGCGCCGCCTTCGGGGTGGGATTCGTCATGGGGCCGCTGCTGGGCGGTACGCTGGCCGAATTCGGCACCCGCGCACCGTTCTGGGCCGCCGCGGGGCTGGCGCTGGCGAACATGCTTCTGGGCCTGTTCGTCCTGCCCGAGACGGTCACCGCGAAGATGAAACGCCCCTTCGCCTGGAAGCGCGCGAACCCGCTGGGCGCGCTTCTGGACCTGGGCCGGCAAGAGCGTGTCGGCCGCCTGACCTTCCTGTTCTTCCTCTATCAGACGGCATTCTTCGTCTATCCCGCGATTTGGGCGTACTACGCCGAGGAGCGGTTCGGCTGGGGGCCGTCCACCATCGGCGTGTCCATCGGCCTGTTCGGCGTGTCGCTGGCCATAGTGCAGGGCGGCCTGATCCGTTGGGTGCTAAGGGTGCTGGGCGATCGGGGGACCGTCCTTTACGGCATCGTGTTCAACGCTTTTGCGTTCCTGGCGCTGGGATTGGCGGATTCGGGCATGCTGGCGCTGATCCTGACGCCATTGGCCGCCTTGGGCGGTGTGGTCATCCCCGCCCTTCAAGCGATGATGAGCCGCGCGATCCCCGACAATGCGCAAGGGGGGTTGCAGGGACTTCTGACCAGCGCGGGCGCGCTGGCCATGATCGTCTCGCCCCTGGTGATGAGCCAGGTCTTCTGGCTCGCCACCGCCGAGACGACGCCGTTCTACATGCCCGGCGCGCCCTTCTTCGTGTCGATGTTGCTGATGGCCGTCTGCGCCGTTGTGTTCCTCGGGCGCAAACGGATGACGCAGCGCTAGATTTTCGGGTCGAAAATCCGGGGCTTCGGACGTTAGAACGTCGCCTTCACCGCCTTCACGGTCGCCGCGACGATCTGGTCGGCCTCGTCCTTCGTCAGGCTGAGGGGCGGCGCGAAGCCCAGGATGTCGCCCCCGGGCATGGCCCGTCCGATCACGTGCGAGGTTGCCAGCTCTGCCACCACCTGGGCGCCCATCTTGCGCGCCGGATCGAAGAACGTGCGGCTGTCCTTGTCCTCGACGAACTCGATTGCGCACAGCATCCCCTCGCCCCGGACCTCGCCCACGTTCGGGTGATCGCCCAGCGCGTCCGTCATCTGCGCGTTCAGGTAGGCGCCGATCGTCCCGGCGTTCTCGACGAGAGTCAGATCGTCGATCAGTTTCAGGTTCGCCACGCCCGCGGCCGCCCCGATCGGATGGGCCGAGTAGGTCCAGCCATGTCCGATCGGGCCGTTCTCGTCCGTGCCTTGCTCGAGCACCTTCCAGACCTTGTCGCTGACGATGGACCCCGACAGCGGCGCATAGGCGCTGGTCAGGCCTTTCGCGATGGTGATGAAATCAGGTTTCAGCGCGTAGTGCGCGGATCCGAACATGGTCCCCAGGCGGCCGAACCCGGTCACAACTTCGTCGGCGACCAACAGGATGTCGTGCTTTTGCAAGATCGGCTGGATCGCCTCCCAGTAGCCTTTCGGCGGGGGGACGATGCCGCCGGTGCCCAGCAGCGGCTCGGCCCAGAAGGCGGCGATGGTGTCGGCGCCCTCGCGCGCGATCATCTCCTCCAGGTCGGCGGCGCATTGGGCGACGAACTGCGCCTCGCTCTGGCCCAGGTCATCGCGGCGGAAATAGTAGGGCGCGGTGGTGTGCAGGATCGGGTCCAGCGGCAGGTCGAATTTGTTGTGAAACAGCGGCAACCCGGTCAGCGAGCCCGTCATCAGCCCCGACCCGTGATAGCCGCGCCAGCGCGAAATGATCTTTTTCTTCTGCGGCAGCCCGCGGATGTTGTTGTAGTACCAGATCAGCTTCAGGTTCGTCTCGTTCGCGTCCGACCCCGACAGGCCGAAATAGACCTTGCTCATGTGATCGGGCGCACGCTGCATCACCATCTGGGCCAACGTGATCGACGCCTCGGTCCCGTGGCCCACATAGGCATGGTAATAGGCCAGCTCATGCGCCTGCTTGGCGATGGCGTCCGCGATCTCGGTCCGGCCATAGCCCACGTTCACGCAATAGAGGCCGGCGAACCCATCCAGCCAACGCTGGCCGTCGCGATCCTCGATATGGGCGCCCTTGCCGGTGCGGATCACGCGGCCCTGCGCCTCGCCCCGCGCGTGCTGCGCAAGGTGGGTCGAGGGGTGCATGAAGTGATCGCGGTCCCACTGGCTCAGCTGATCGTTCACGAGTTGCTCGTCCATCGCGGTGTCCTTTCGTCGTCTGCCTTTCGCCTGCCTTACGCCGCGACCCGGGGTGAAGGAACCCCCGCCCCTTGACGCACCGGGGAAATTGCCCTTCCCCTCACCGGTGCGACCAAGGAGGGCCCGATGGCAGACCGTTTCAGCCAGCATGAATTCAACCGCCGTCTGACCCTGACCCGCACCGCGATGGAGGCAGAAGGGCTGGACGCACTGTTCGTGACGAACCCGTCCAACATGAACTGGCTGACAGGCTATGACGGCTGGTCCTTCTACGTCCATCAGGGTGTCCTGATCACCCCCGACGACGCCCCGATCTGGTGGGGCCGGCGCATGGACGGCTACGGCGCGCGGCGCACCGTCTGGATGCAGCCCACGCATATCTGGGACTATACGGACGACTATATCCAGTCCGACGAACGCCACCCGATGCAGACCCTGGCCCCCATCCTGCGCGAAAAGGGGTTGGAGCGCGCCCGGATCGGGGTCGAGAAGGAAAACTACTACTACACCGCCCGCGCCCACGAGGTGCTGGTCGAGGAAATGCCCGAGGCCGTGTTCGTGGATGCGACCAACACGGTGAACTGGCAGCGCATCGTCAAGTCGCCCGAGGAACTGGGCGTGATGCGCAAGGCGGCCGCGATCTCGTCGAAGATGGTGCACGGCATCATGGAACGGGTCGAACCCGGCATGGCCAAGAACGAACTGGTCGCCGAAATCTATCGCGACGCGATCCTTGGCACCGACGACGCCTGGGGGGACTATCCCGCCATCGTGCCCCTGCTGCCCTCAGGGCCCGATGCCAGTGCCGCGCACCTGACCTGGGACGGCCGGCCCTTCCAGAAAGGCGAGGCAACCTTTTTTGAACTGGCCGGCTGTCACCGCCGCTATCATGCGCCCTTCTGCCGGACCGTCTTCCTGGGGGAGCCGTCGGACCTTGTCCGCCGGACCGAGGCCGCGCTGGTCGAGGCGATCGAGGCTGGTCTCGACGCCGCGCGGGCGGGGAACCGGGCCATGGATATCGCCATCGCGCTGAAATCGACGCTGGCCAAGCACGGGATCGACCGGCAAGGTCGGGTGGGCTATTCCGTGGGCCTGTCCTACCCGCCCGATTGGGGGGAACACACCGTCTCCATCCGGGAGACGGACCATACGTTCCTGCGCCCCGGCATGACCTTTCACTTCATGCCCGCCCTCTGGATGGAGGACTGGGGACTGGAAATAACCGAAACGATCCTGATCACCGAGGACGGCCCCGCCGAATGCCTCTGTGACTATCCGCGCAAACTGGTGGTCAAACCATGACGATTGACGTCGCAAAACAGCACTTGTCGAACCTCGTGGCGTTTCCCACCGTCTCGGACCGGCCCAACCGCGATCTGATCGACTGGTATGCCGACCGGCTGTCCGAACTTGGCGCGCGGATCCGGGTGATCGAGGGGGACGGTGGTACGAAGGCCAACCTCTTCGCGACCTTCGGCCCCGAGGGGGATGGCGGGATCATGCTGTCGGGCCATACCGATGTCGTCCCCGCCGAAGAGGCGGGCTGGTCGTCGGAACCCTTCACCCTGCGCGAGGCGGACGAGCTTCTCTATGCCCGCGGGGCGTGCGACATGAAGGGGTTCCTGGCCTGCGCGCTGGCCGTCGCCCCCCTGTACGCGCAAGGCGCCCTTTCCCGCCCGCTGCATTTCGCGCTGACCCATGACGAGGAGGTCGGCTGCCTCGGCGCGCAATCGCTGGTCGAGGTGCTGCGCACCGAGGGCCTGCGCCCGGCAGTCGCCATCATCGGGGAGCCGACCTCGATGAAGATCATCGATGGCCACAAGGGGTGCTGTGAATACACCACCACCTTCCACGGGCTGGAAGGCCACGGATCGGACCCGGACAAGGGCGTGTCGGCTACCGAATACGCCGTGCGCTTCATGACCCGCCTTCTGGACCTGCGCGCCGAGCTCAAGGACCGCGCACCCGCTTCCAGCCCCTTCGATCCGCCCCATTCCACCGTCCAGGTCGGCCGGTTCGAAGGCGGCGTCGCGCGCAACGTCATCGCGGGCCTTGCCCATGTCGACTGGGAACTGCGCCCGATCAACGCCGCCGACAAGGACCACGCCACCCGCACGATGCGCGATTACTGCAACGATGTGCTACTCCCCGCGATGCGAACCGTCCACGAAAGCGCGGAAATTGAAACTTTGACCGTGGGCGACGTCGCGGGGCTGGAACCTGTGACCGACAACGAGGCGCGAGAGATCGTCGCCCACCTGACCGGCGAGAACGGCGCGGCCACTGTGTCCTTCGGGACCGAGGCCGGGCTTTTCCAGTCGCTTGGCTGCGCGGCGGTCGTGTGCGGCCCGGGCTCGATCGAGCAGGCGCACAAGGCCGACGAATACGTATCGCTGGACCAGATGGCGCAGTGCATCACCATGTTGGAACGGCTGAACGACCGCTTGAGGACCCCCCAATGACCCCCGTTTTCGTCCAGATCCGCTGCCGCCCCGGGACCGCCTACAAGGTCGCCGAACGGGTGGCCTTGCGCGAAATCCACTCCGAACTCTACTCGACCTCCGGCGACTGGGACCTGCTGGTCAAGCTCTACATCCCCGACGATCAGGATATCGGCCATTTCATCAACGAACAGCTGATCGACATCGAGGGGATCGAGCGCAGCCACACGATCCTGACCTTCAAGGCCTTTTAGGCCCGGGCCTGACCTTCAAGGCCGGGCCCGCCTGTGAAGGTGTTCTAGGCCCAGCTTTTCCCAAGCACGCGGAACCAGTTCTCGTGGCACAGCTTGGCGATCAGCGCATCGCCGAACCCGTGGTCGCGCATCGCACGACGCAAGTTCGGCAAGTCGCCCACGGTCTTCAGACCCTGCGGCACCAACGCGCCGTCGTAATCGGACCCCAGCCCGACGCGATCCTCGCCCAGCCGTCCGATCAGGTGATCCAGATGGCGCATCAGAACGTCCATCCCCACGTCATCGCGCATCTTGCCGTCGGGTCGCAGGAAGGCGCTGGCGAAGTTCAGCCCCACCATTCCGTCCGATTCAGCAATGGCATCCAGCTGCTTGTCCGTCAGGTTGCGCGCATGGGGCGAGACCGCGTGAGCGTTGGAATGGGTCGCCACCAGGGGCCGCGACGACAGCCGCGCGACGTCCCAGAACCCGGCCTCGTTCAGGTGGCTGAGGTCCAGCATGATCCCCATCTCGTCGCAACGCGCGACCAGCCGCTTGCCTGCGTCGGTCAAACCCGGGCCGATATCGCCGGTCGAGGGATAGCGGAACGGGACTCCGTGGCCGAAGATGGTCTCCCGGCTCCAGACCGGGCCGAGAGACCGCAGACCGCGGGCGTAAAGGTCGTCGAGCTCGGCCAGATCGGGGCCGATGGCCTCGGCGCCCTCGATGTGGCAGATCGCGGCGAGACGGTCCGATCCGAAGGCGGCGCGCAGGCTGTCGATGTCGCGCACCACGGTCAGGTGGCCCAGCCGCTCCAGCCCTTCGAGGATCGCGAGCTCGGCCTCGACCGCGTCCGAGGCATCGCCCCGCGCGATCATCTCGGGCAGCGGCATGTCATAGCTTTCGCCCTGCATCGCCGCCATCTTGGCCGAGGAATCGACGTTCGACGGCACCCAGATCGCGAAGAAGCCGCCGCCGAAGCCGCCTTCCGCTGCGGCCTCGGGATCGATTGCGCCGTGTCCGGGCGAGGCGAAGCCGTCCGCGCCACCGCGGGACAGAAGGCGGGTCAGCAGGTCGTTATGACCATCGAAGATCAGGGGCTGTTTCATGCCGCTTTGCGTGCCCGGTTTCGCAGGTCCTTGCAAGCGTCTCGGCATCGAATACCCGGCAGGTGAATTTTCCGGTCGAACCCGCCGCGCCGAACGCTATCGTGCCGGGGCAGACCCCAAGCCCGAGATCGCCCGTGACCGCACCCGACCCCTTCCCGCGCCTCGTGCCGCTTGGCCTCGACGGTCTGCTTGTGAGCTTCGCGGACCGGTTGCAGGACCGTGCCAACCGCGCCGCGCTGGCCTTCCGCGCCGCGGTCGAGGCCGAAGGGATCGACGGCGTGACCGAGACCGCAAGCTCCCTTGTCTCGGCGTTCGTTGCCTTCGATCCGGGCCGCACCGACCGGGACGCGCTGGACCGGAAGCTGCACGAGATGATCGACGCCCACGACTGGTACGCCGCCGATCTGCCGGGGGGACGCCGTTGCTTCACCATCCCCGCCTGTTTCGAGGGCGACCACGCACCCCAGCTGGACGATGCGGCAGAACAGGCCGGGCTTTCGCGCGAGGAGGCCATCGCCGAGCTCTGCGCCCACCCCCTGCGCGCGATGGCGCTGGGATTCGCGCCGGGGCAGGCCTATTTTGGCGAGCTGCCCGAGCACTGGAACATCGATCGCCAGACCGGCCTGACCCCGAAGGCCGAGATGGGCGCCGTCGTCGTCGCCGTGCGCCAGATGATCGTCTTCGCCACCTCCAGCCCGACCGGCTGGCGACAGGTTGCCATGACCCGCTTCCACGGGTTCCGCCCCGATGCGGGGGACGATGCGATCGCGCTGGCCCCCGGGGACGAGGTGCAGCTGCGCGCTGTCGATGCGGACACGTTCGCGGGCCTGACCCCGCCCGAGGGCGGCGCGACCGTCGAGGCGATCGCATGACCGAAGTCACGATCCTCCGCGCCGGGCCAGGCGTCACCGTGCAGGACATGGGCCGCCCCGGGTTCATCGCGCAGGGCCTGTCGCGCGGCGGGGCCGCGGACCGATTGGCGGTGCTGGAAGCCGCGGCGCTGCTGGGCCAGCCGCCCGCTGCCGGGCTGGAACTGCCGCCCGTGGCCCTGTCGCTGTCGGTGGACGGACCGACCCGGATCGCGCTGACCGGATCGGCGATGCGCGCCGCCATCGACGACCAGCCCATCGCCTGGAACGCCAGCCATCGGATCGCCGCCGGCCAGAAGCTGAACCTGTCGCCCCTCGGCGGCGGTTACGGCTATGTCACCTTCGGCGGCGGGATCGACACGCCCCTTGCCATGGGGGCGCGATCCGCACACTTGGCGGCCGGTCTGGGGCGCGCGCTTCAGGAGGGCGACACGCTGCCTTTGGGCGAGGATCAGGGCACGCAGACCGACCTCGTGATCGACCCGGTCGACCGCGGCACCGACCGTCCCCTTCGCCTGCTGCCCAGTGCGCATACCGCCCTGTTTTCCCAAGCCGACCGCGACCGGTTCGACGGGACCACGTTCACCCGCGACGCCCGCGCCAACCGGCAGGGGATCCGCCTGACCCATGACGGCGCTCCCTTTGCAACCGAGGGGCAGTTGTCGCTGATTTCGGAAATCGCACGGCCGGGCGACATCCAGATGACGGGTGAGGGGCAGCCCTATATCCTTGGCCCCGAATGCCAGACGACCGGCGGCTATCCCCGGATCGGGGCGATCGTGCCGCAGGACCTGCCCCGCGCCATGCAAGCCCCACCGGGGGCCACCTTTCGCTTTCGGTTTGTCGACAGGGACGAGGCGCTGCGCGACTGGCTGTCCGACGACGCCCGGCTGACCGACCTGAAACGCCACGTCCGGCCCCTGACCCGCGATCCGCGCGACATTCGAAACCTTGCCGCCTATCAGCTGATCAGCGGCGTCACGACCGGAGAGGCCCCATGACCCGCATCGACCTGAACGCAGACATGGGCGAAAGCTTCGGGCCTTGGACCATGGGCGACGACGCGGCTCTGCTGGAGGTCGTGACCTCGGCCAATATCGCCTGCGGCTTCCACGCGGGCGACTGGGACACCATGGCCGCCACCATGGCCCGCGCGGTCGACCGCGGCGTAGGGATCGGCGCGCATCCGGGCTTTCCCGACCTGCAGGGCTTCGGGCGACGGCAGATGAAGATGGACCCTGCAAGCGTCGGGCGGCTGGTGCAGTATCAGCTGGGGGCGGCGCAGGCGATGGCGCGCGCGGCGGGCGGCCATGTGCGGCACCTCAAGCTGCACGGGGCGCTGTCGAACATGGCCTCGGCCGACGGGGAACTAGCCCGCGCCGCCTATGCCGCCGCGCTGGAGGTCGACCCCGACCTCGTGCTGATGGTGCTGGCCGCAACCCCGATGGAGGATGCCGCGAAGGCGCTGGGGGCCAGCTATGCCGCCGAGATCTTCGCCGATCGCGGTTATGCCGAGGACGGGACCCTGATCCCCCGTGGCCAGCCCGGCGCGATGATCACCGACTCCGAGGTCGCCGCCGCGCGCATCAGCGATATGGTCCGCGATGGCGCCATCCTCACCGCCGGAGGGCGCCGGATCGAGACCCGGATCGACACGGTCTGCCTGCACGGGGACGAGCCTTCGGCCGTCGCAGCCGCGCGCGTGTTGCGTGCCCGGCTGGAGGCGGATGGGGTGGTAATCGCGCCGCTTTAGGCCTTCGCGCGGTTTCAGGTCGGCGGGATACGGGTATTTTTCCAAGGGTGAATTGAGGGGGGCGGCGCGCCATGGGCGAGCTTGTACGTGAACACCGTGCGGGTATCAGGGCGGGCATGCCACCTGTTTTGCTTCTTGCCGCTGCCGTCGGCATCGTCGGCGCCAATTCCCTGGTCCTGAGCCCGTTGGCCGGAACGGTCGCCGCCGGGTTCGGCGCGGCGACCACGGCGGCGGACGTTCTAACCGCGATCGCGACTTATGGCGCGGGCACCGCGATCTCGGCGTTATTCCTGGCACCGTTGGCCGATCGGCTGGGTCTGGCGCGGGCGCTGCACCTGGCGCTGGGGCTTCTGGCCCTGTCGCTGGCCGCGTCGGCCGCGGCACCCGGGGTGGCCGGGCTGAGCCTGGCGCAAGCGGTGGCCGGACTGGCGGCGGGGATCTGCTTGCCGGCCACCTATGGGCTGGCGGCAGAACTGTCGCCCGCGGGGCAGGAAGCGCAGACCATGGGGCGGGTTCTGACCGGATGGGTCCTGTCGCTGGTCTTCGGGGTCGCGGCCTCGGCCGTTCTGGCCGACGCGGTGAACTGGCGTCTGGTCTATGGGATCATGGCTGGGCTGGCGGCGGTGCTGTGCGTTGCCGCGCGCGGGCTGGCGAACCGTCCGCGGCCGGGGCGCGCCGGTGCGCAGTTGCTGAAGCGTCCCGGCGTGCTTCCCGCGCTGGCCAACGTGGCCAGCTTCATGGCAGCGTTCTACGGGCTTTACGCCTTTCTGGGGGCGCATATGACCGAACGCCTGGGCCAGTCCACGACCGTCGCGGGCACCGGAGCGCTGGTCTATGGGGTGGGGTTTGCGGCTGCCATGCCGCTTGACCGCGTGGTCGACCGGATCGGGACGGGGCGGATCGCGCCGATCCTCTTCGGGGCGCTGGTCTGCATCTATGCGGGGCTTGCCGGGGTGGCGGGTACGCTGTGGCTTCTGCTGCCCGTGTGCTTCTTGTGGGGCGTGGCCAATCACCTGGGGCTGACGTTGATCGTGGGCGGACTGACGCGGCTGGCCCCGGACCGACGCGGGGCGATCCTGGGGCTGTATTCCGCTACGACCTACGGGGCGGTCTTCGTGGTGACGCTGGTCTACCGCCCGGTGTTCGAGGCGGGGGGCTTTGCGCCCCTCGCCCTGTTGTCGGGCCTGTGCATCGTCCCTGCACTGATCCGCGCGTGGCGAACGCGCGGGGCGCCTTAGATCAGGCCCAGCTCGCGGAAACGATCCATCATGTCGATCTCGGGGCGGGGTCCGATATGGCCGATCACTTCGGCTGCGGCCGCCACGCCCATCTTGCCGCAAGTCTCGGGGTCCTTGCCGGTGACATAGCCATACAGGAACCCGGCCGCGAACTGGTCGCCGGCACCGGTGGCGTCGACGGGCACGACACGCTCGACCGGGACCTCGATCCGGGTGCCGTCGGTGATGATCACGACCGGATTGCCCGACCGGGTGCAGACCACCGTGCGGCACACCTTCGCGGCCTCGGTCAGGGCGGTGTCGAGATCGGTCTCGTACAGCGTCGTCCACTCGGCCTCGTTGCCGATGGTCACGTCCATCTCGTTTGCGATCAGCGCCTTGAAGTCGCCGCGGTGGCGTTCGGTGCAGAACGGGTCGGACAGGGTGATGCCGGCCTTGCCGCCGGCGTCGTGCATCAGTTCGGCGGCGCGGCGGAAGGCGGTCTTCCCCTCGTCCTTGTCGAACAGATACCCTTCGAGGAACACGAACCCGCCCTCGGCGAAGGGCTGTTCAGGCACGTCGGCGGCGCCCAGATCCGCGCCCGCGCCCAGATAGGTGTTCATCGACCGCTCTCCATCCGGGCTGACGAAGATCATGCAGCGCGAGGTGGGAAGGGCCGCATCGGCCACCGGCGGGTTCGGGAAGGCGATGCCATCGGCCTCCATCCCCTCGGCATAGCCTCGGCCCAGGCCGTCGCCCTTCACCTTGCCGACGAACGACGCCTGCAGCCCAAGCTTGCCGATCCCGGCGATGGTGTTGGCCACCGATCCGCCCGGCGTTTCGGTGCGTTCGCTCATCGCGGCGTACAGCAGCTCGGCCCGCTCGCGCTCGACCAGTTGCATGATGCTTTTCTCGATGCCCATATGCTCGAGGAAGTGGTCGTCGGCGCGGGCGATGACGTCGACAATGGCGTTGCCGATGCCGATCACGTGGGGGGTGCTCATTCGGTCTTCTCCGGATAGGGGCAGAGGTCTCTGATAAGGCAGGCCGGGCATTTCGGCTTGCGCGCGATGCAGGTGTAGCGGCCGTGCAGGATCAGCCAGTGGTGGGCGTGCAGCGCGAATTCGGCGGGAACGTTGTCCTCGATCGCGCGCTCGACCGCGACCACGTCCTTGCCGGGCGCGATCTGGGTGCGATTTCCGACGCGGAAGATATGTGTGTCGACAGCCTGCGCGGGATAGCCGAACCACATGTTCAGCACCACGTTCGCCGTCTTGCGGCCCACGCCGGGCAGTCCTTCCAGCGCGGAACGGGACGACGGCACTTCGCCGTCATACTCATCGACCAGAATCCGGCTGAGCTTCATGACGTTCTTCGCCTTGTTGCGATATAGGCCGATGGACTTGATGTGCTCGACCAGCCCCTCTTCGCCCAGATCCAGCATCTTCTGCGGCGTGTCGACGGTGGCGAAGAGCGCACGCGTGGCCTTGTTCACGCCCGCATCCGTGGCCTGCGCCGAAAGGGCGACCGCCACGACCAGGGTATAGGCATTCACATGCTCCAACTCGCCCTTCGGCTCAGACTCGGCCTCGCGGAACCGCGTGAAGATTTCACGCTGGGTGCTGTATGGTAGGGGCTTCGGCATCGCATGTCTTCTGCCCGCAAACCGGGGCCGGTGACAAGGCGATCCCGCAAGAACCGGGTCGCGCAGTCCCCTGCCCTTGCCTAGTATCGCGGCATGGACACGCTGGATGACATCGAAACCCGCTATCACTGGCAGCTCATGCGCCGGGCCATCGAGCGGCTGGACGCGGGGCGGGACCTGACGCTGGACCAGATCGCCGAGGAGATCGGCCTTAGCCCCGCGCATTTCCAGCGCATCTTCTCACGCTGGGCAGGCGTCTCGCCCAAGCGGTTCCAGCAATACCTGACTCTCGGCCACGCCAAGCGGATGCTGGCGGCACGCGCCACGCTTCTGGACACGGCGGACGAGGTCGGGTTGTCCGGCACCTCGCGCCTGCATGACCTGTTCCTGAGATGGGAAGCGATGAGCCCAGGCGACTACGCGAAGAAGGGCGCGGGACTGACGATCCGCTACGCCTATGCGGACGGGCCGTTCGGGCGGATGCTGGCGATGGCGACGGATCGCGGTCTGGCCGGGCTGGGCTTTTGCGGGGAAATCGGCGATTCCACCGCCTTCGAGGACCTTCGCACGCGGTGGCCCATGGCCGAATATGTCCACGACGCGTCCGCGCTGGCGCCCCATTTCGCGGCGCTGGATCAGGGGGGCGAGCCGCGCCTGCACCTCATGGGCGGGCCCTTCCAGATCAAGGTATGGGAGGCGCTGCTGCGAATCCCCGACGGCCACGTCACCACCTATTCCGAGATCGCGCGCGCCATAGGTCACCCCAAGGCCCACCGCGCCGTGGGCACCGCCGTGGGGCGCAACCCGATCTCATGGCTGATCCCTTGCCACCGCGCGCTGCGCCAGTCGGGCGAGTTGGGGGGCTATCACTGGGGGCTACCGGTCAAGCGCGCCCTTCTGGCAGACGAGGCGGCGCGCACGGGATTCTGACCGGCGAAAAAACGCTTCCTGTGACTTTTCTGCTGTTCACTGGCGCGGATCCGCCTATGTATCTGCGCCGAGATGTGCGTCTCGCCAAATTCCAGAGGACACTCATGATTTCCTTCAAGACCCCCCTTATCCTGGCCTCGACCGCTGTTCTGGGTCTGACGGCCTGCGTCACCTCGCAGGGCCCCAACGACCCGAACCGGACCCGCCAGGGCGCGCTGATCGGCTCGGTCGGCGGTGCGCTGGCCGGCGCGGCGCTGGATGCCGATGACGGCAACGACCGCCTGCGCAACGCGGCCATCGGCGCCGTCGTGGGCGGCGGCGCAGGTGCCGTCGGCGGTGCCTTCCTCGATGCGCAAGAGCGCGAGCTGCGCCAGCAGCTGGGCACCGGCATCGTGATCCAGAACACCGGCAACGAGCTGATCGTGCGCCTGCCGCAGGACATCCTGTTCGCCACGGACAGCGCCGCGGTTCAGCCCGGCCTGCGCGGCGACCTGCAGCTTCTGGCCAACAGCCTGAACAAGTACGACGCCTCCGTCGTCGAAATTCAGGGCCACACCGATTCGACCGGATCGGACGCCTACAACCAGAATCTGTCGCAGCGCCGCGCCCAAGCCGTCAGCTCGATCCTTGTCCAGAACGGCGTCTCCCCCGCGCGTCTCCGCGCTGTGGGCTACGGCGAAAGCCAGCCCATCGCGACGAACGACACGGCCGCCGGCCGCCAGCAGAACCGCCGCGTGTCGGTCGTCATCCGCCCGACGAACTGATCCGGCCCTTATTCTACGAAAAGGCCTCGTCGCATCCCGCGGCGGGGCCTTTTTGTTTCGGGCGGCCCAACCGTCGCCCGCCTGTCCAGCTCCAAGGTTCGGCGCGGTGTCGACCCCACGCGGCCGATGTCCGGGCCGTGATCGCGGCCAATGCGATCCTCGTCTCACCACGACCTTTCAGCAATGCGCGGGATCGGGATCCCGCGAGTCGCCGTCCGCCAAAGCCGGATGCCCAACGCACAAGAAAAAGGCCCGCAGCTTGCGCCCCGGGCCTTATCATTCGTCTGTAAACGAGATCAGTGCAGCTTGGCACCGACCGTCTTGATCGAATCATCAATCAGCTTGTTGGCCCGTTCGCCGTCCATCTGTTCCTTCAGGACGTCGCGCGCGGCCGCCACGGCCACTTCGACCGCGCGGTTGCGGACGTTGCGCTTGGCGTCTTCCTCGGCCTGGGCGATCTGGTCCTTGGCCGCGGCCAGCCGCCGGTCGACCGATCGCTGCAGATCCGCCTTCGCCTGCTCGGACTGGGCCTGCGCCTCTTCCCGGGCCGAGGCGACGATGCGGTCGGCCTGCTGCTGCACTTCCTTCTGCTTGCGCTCGTACGAGGCCAGCAGAGTCTGCGCCTCTTCGCGCAGACCGCGCGCTTCGGCGAGGTCGGCCTTGATCCCTTCCGCCCGCTTGTCGAGCATCGAGATCAGCGTCGACGGCACCCGGTAATAGAGCAGGATCCCGATGAAGACGATGAAGCCCAGCGTCACCACGAAATTGGTGTTCTGCAGCGAGAAGAAGGGCCCCGTGGCCGCAAGTGCCGGAACCGGCACCAGGGCAAGCAAAGTCGCGAGGATGCGCATCACGCGGTCCCTCCCATCTTGTCGTTGACGGCCGCGTCGACGCGGCTGCTGTCGGGCTGACCGCCCAGAGCATCCACCAGCGCCAGTGCGGTCTCGCGCGCGATGGCTTCGACGTTCTCGGCGGCGCTGTCGCGGATCTCGGCGATGCGACGTTCACTTTCGGCCTGCTGCGCGGCGATCTCGGAATCGGCGCGCTTCAGCGCCTCGTCCAGTTCCGCCTGCATCTCGGCACGGTTTTCCTCGGCGATACGATTCGCTTCGGACCGTGCGTCGGCCAGCGCCTTCTCATAGGTCTTCTCGGCCTCGGACGCCTTCAGCTTCAGCTCTTCGGCGGCGGCGATGTCGTTGGTAATGGTGCCCTGACGTTCGGCCAGGACGGCCCCGATGCGCGGCAGCGCCACGCGGGACAGAATGAAGTAGATCGCGATCAGCGCGATAAACAGCCAGAAGATCTGGTTGGGGTAAGAGGACGGGTCGAGCTGCGGCATCCCGCTGGCGACAGCGTCGCCTTCGCCCAGCACGGACTCTCTCGGATCGGTTGCCATCGGCGTCTCCCGGATAAAGGTCGACCGAGGGCCCGAAGGCCCCCGGCGTCGGAGAGGTCAGGCCCGTCTTAGACGGCGAACATCAGCAGAAGTGCCACGAGGAACGAGAAGATCCCCAAGGCTTCTGCAAAGGCGATGCCGATGAACAGGGTGGCGGTCTGCGACGCGGCAGCCGACGGGTTGCGCAGCGCGCCGTTCAGGAAGTTCGCCGCAACGTTGCCGACGCCGAGCGCCGCGATGCCGGAACCCAGGCCCGCAAGGCCCGCACCGATGAACTGACCGAGGGTCGAAATATCGCCTTCCATTGAACTCTCTCCTTGGATTGGAAGCAAACGTTTCAAGGTCCCGTAGGGTGGGTACAACCCACCGCCCCGGGATCAGTGATGGGGATGAAGCGCGTCCTTGAGGTACACGCAGGTAAGGATGGTGAACACGTAGGCCTGGATGAACGCCACCAGAACCTCCAGCGCATAGATCGCCGTGATCGCGAGGACCGGCACGACCGCGAAGACGCCCAGCGCACCGGCAAAGCCCGCGAACACCTTCAGCACCGCGTGGCCCGCCATGATGTTGCCGGCAAGACGGATGGAGTGACTGACCGGCCGCACGAAGTAGGACACAAGCTCGATCACCGCGAGGATCGGGCGCAGCGCCAGCGGCGCAGAGGACACCCAGAACAGCCGCAGGAACGACGCCCCGTTCAGCACGAAGCCCAGGATCGTGACGCCGAAGAACACCAGCAGCGCCAGCACGGCCGTAACGGCGATATGCGAGGTGGGTGAGAAGCTGCCCGGGATCAGCGCCAGGAAATTCGCCAGCACGATGAACATGAACAGCGTCATGATATAGGGGAAGTACTTGACCGCGTCCCGGCCGGTCACGTCCTCGACCATCTTGTAGATGAAGCCATAGGACAGCTCGGCCAGCGACTGCGCGCGGCTGGGGATCACGTTGCGCCCGCGGGTGCCGACGATCAGCATCAGCGCTGTGGCCAGCACCACGATCGCCATCCAAAGCGTCGCATTGGTGACGGTGAAAATACTGACTGCCCCGTCTGAAAACAGGGGCTGCACGACGAACTGGTCCATCGGATGGATGTTGAACCCCGATCCGCCACCATGGGCCGCGGCCTCGGCGCCGGTCTCAACTATCGTCGCGGCTTCGCTCTGCGCCATCGTCGTCCCTCGTCTCATCGGGCGGCGTCTCGCCCAGCTTCACATCTTTCGCGGTGCGCATCATCACGTTGATGCCGGCCGCGAGGCCCACGAACACGAACAGCACCAGGAAGATCGGCATTGTGCCGAAAAGGCTATCCAACCCGTACCCGATGCCCAGGCCCATGACCAACCCGGTCACAAGCTCGATGACCATCCGATAGGCGACCTCCGCCCCCGAATAGCCCTGTCCCGTTGTCTTCGGGGGTGGCGCATCGCGGCGCTTACGCTCGGCCAGGCGCTTTTCCAGCGCCGCCATGCGGGCCCGCGTGTCCTCGTCCACCATGGGCGGAACATCCCCTCGACAGTCGCGGCGGACACTATGGCGGGGGGCCTGACGCGTCAAGACGCCCTGAGGCAAGCAAAATCAATGACTTGCCTATCTCGCCCCGCCACTACCATATTCAACGAACCGGTTGAACGACGCCCCGCGCGCCCTTGCCAAGTCGATCCGCGCGGGCGATCAAGGCGGCCATGCCCGACCCGCTCGACCTCGTGTTCCAGGCGCTGGCCGATCCCACGCGCCGCCGCATCCTCGCCATGCTGCTCGAGGACGACATGGCCGTGACCGACGTGGCCGAGCCATTGCCGATCTCGCTGGCAGCGGTGTCGAAACACCTCGCGATTCTGACCCGCGCAGGCCTCATCACCCAGGAACGCCGCGGGCGGCTGGTCTGGTGCAAGCTGGATCCGGGCGCACTCCGGGCCGCGTCGGTCTGGATGCAGGGCTTCGGCCAGTTCGACCCTATCGAGCTCGACGCGTTCGAGCGTTTCCTCGCGTCCGAGGACCTCTCCCCCACGCCCGAGGGCGACGCAAAGTCCGAAAGCCCGCCCAGCGACCCCGCCTGACGCGGCGCGCGGCGCCTTTCCTTCACCCTTGGCAAAATACCCAGATCCCGCCGGCCCAGGTCCGGCGCGACGACCCCGAAACGCGCCACGGGGCGACAAACGCCTCGGAAATCTCAGACGCTGATCCCCGACCAGTCCTTCGCATGTGCCTTGAGGAAGGTCAGGAACGTCTGCACCTTCGCACTGCGGTGCAGGTCCACGTGGGTCACGATCCACAAGGGCACGGACCAGTCATCGCGCGGGGGGAAGACCTCGACCAGGTCCGGGCTCGCCTCCACCGCCGCGCGGGTGGCAAAGCCGATCCCCGCGCCGAACGTCACCGCGTCCAGTGCCGCCCTCCCGGCCGTGGTGCGGAACACGATCCGGTCGGCCGGCACCGCCCCCGCCAACCAGCGATAGAACGGCGCGCGTGACGCCGGGTCCTCGGGGCCGACGAAGACATGGCGGGCCAGATCCGCCTCGCCCTCGGGCATCCCCATCCGGTCAATATACCCTTTCGAGGCGCACATCGCGAATTCCAGCTTGCCGAACGGCTGGACCACGTTGTCGGGATCCTGCGGCGCCGCGCCGGCGCGGATCGCCACGTGGGCCTCGCCGTATTCCAGGCGGAACACCCGTTCGCCCGGCAAGACATGGACCTTCAGGTCAGGATGCTCGGCTCGGAACGCGACCAGCACCGGGGTCAGAAGGGGCGACAACTGCTCCAGCGAGGTGACCACCAGTTCGCCCGTCACCCCCTCGCCCTGTCCCTTCAGCCGTCCGGCCAGTTGCGCGAACTGGTCGTCGGTCGCCTGCGCCACCTGCAACAGGTCGCGTCCGGCCTCGGTCGGGGTATAGCCGCGCGCATGGCGCTGGAACAGCTTGACGCCCAGTTGCCCCTCCAGCGCGTCGATGTGACGGATGACCGTCGCATGGTGCACGCCCAGAACCTCGGCCGCACCGCTGACCGTCCCGATCCGCGCGACCTGAAACGCCGTTCGCACCTCGTCCCACGTGTTGATCGCCATCGTCTCTTCCTTCCGCGCAGCCCCGCCATCGACCCGGTAGCGCAATCGTGCCGCGATGGGAACGGAACCCTCCCCCATTCCCGCGTATTGGTCGCACACATAACTGGAGCGAGACATGACACCCGCCACCCGCAACACCGCCATCGCCGCCGCCGCCACGTTGATCCCCGCCGCGCTCGCCGCTGCTGCGGCCGCGGCCTATCCTGAACGGACCCGCCGGATCGGCCACGAGATCGGCGACCGCGTCCACAGCCTGTTCGACGACACCACCGCCGACGTGGACACCCGCACCCGTCGCATCGCGCATCGCCTGGAAGAGCTGACCCATCGCCTTGAGGCGCAGCTGCCCCGCCATCAGTCGTCATGGACCTCGCACATGCCGTCCATGCCCTCGATGCCATCCACCCCTTCGCCTATGGCGATGATCGGCGGCGGCATCGCGGCGGCACTGCTGATCCCCGCAGCGCTGACGGCCATCTTCGCACCCCACAAGCTGCGCGAGGCCCGCGATGCCGTGACCAACTACTGGAGCGACGAGGAAGTCGCCGACGAGCTGACGCGCGTGTCCGAACGCCTCGACAGCCTGTCCGCGGATATCGAAAAGCACCGCGAGGACAATTTCGACACCGTGGTCGCCGCTGCGCACAAGGATGACTGATCGTCTCCGCCCGATCCTGAGGGGTGCGCTCACGCTCGCGTTCCTCTATTTCGGGCTGGAAAAGCTGCTGGGCCTGCCCGCGGCCGTCGCGCTTTACGACGCGCTCGGCTTCGGGCAATGGCCGCGCTATGTGACCGGCACCGTTGAAACGCTGGGGGCGCTGGCCCTCTGGACGCCATTTGCCCTGCCCGCAGCGGCTGTCCTGATCGCTACTATGGTCGTCGGCTTCACCGCCAAGACCCTGCTGGTCGGCCCACCGGTTTTGCACATTGCGATCCTGGGGGTGCTGACCCTGATCCTGCTGCTTATGGACGTCCGCGCCCGCACCCGCCGCGCTTGACAGCGCCGCCCGCAGGCCTTACCTCCGCCCTCGATTCCGAGAGTCCCGCGCTCTCGGTCCCGGCATGCCGTCGGGATCGCCCCCCGCCAGCGAGTTTCGCCCGCGGGGGCGCTTGCCGTATGTAACAAGGGGACGCCCATGTTCGAGAACCTGTCAGACCGCCTTTCCGGCGTCTTCGACCGCCTGACCAAGCAAGGCGCCCTCTCGGACGAGGACGTCAAGACCGCCCTGCGCGAGGTCCGCGTCGCCCTTCTGGAAGCCGACGTCTCCCTTCCCGTGGCGCGCGATTTCGTCAAGGCGGTGCAGGACAAGGCCACCGGCCAGTCCGTCACCAAGTCGGTCACCCCCGGCCAGCAGGTCGTTAAGATCGTCCATGACGAACTGGTCCACGTCTTGGGCGGCGACGACGCCGAACCCGGCCAGCTTCGCATCAACGACGCCCCCGCCCCGATCCTGATGGTGGGCCTCCAGGGCTCGGGCAAGACGACGACCACGGCCAAGCTGGCCCTGCGCTTGAAGAACCGCGACCGCAAGCGCGTCCTGATGGCATCCCTCGACACCAACCGCCCCGCCGCGATGGAGCAATTGCAGATCCTGGGTGTCCAGATCGGCGTCGACACCCTGCCCATCGTCAAGGGCGAAACGCCCGTCCAGATCGCCCGCCGCGCCAAGACGCAGGCCAGCTTGGGTGGCTACGACGTCTACATGCTCGACACCGCCGGCCGCCTTCACATCGACGAAGAGCTGATCGCCCAGGCGGCCGAGGTGCGCGACATCGCCAACCCGCGCGAGACGCTGCTGGTCGTCGACGGCCTGACGGGCCAGGACGCGGTCAACGTCGCGACCGAGTTCGACGACAAGATCGGCGTCACCGGCGTCGTGCTGACCCGGATGGACGGCGACGGCCGCGGCGGTGCGGCCCTGTCGATGCGCGCTGTCACCGGCAAGCCGATCAAGTTCGTCGGTCTGGGCGAGAAAATGGACGCGCTGGAAACCTTCGAGCCCGAGCGCATCGCCGGCCGCATCCTCGGGATGGGCGACATCGTGGCCCTGGTCGAGAAAGCCCAGCAGACCATCGAGGCCGAGCAGGCCGAGCGTATGATGAAGCGCTTCCAGAAGGGTCAGTTCAACATGAACGACCTGCGCATGCAGCTTGAGCAGATGATCAAGATGGGCGGCATGGAAGGGATGATGGGCATGATGCCCGGCATGGGCAAGATGGCCAAGCAGGTCGAACAATCCGGCATGGACGATAGCGTCCTGACCCGCCAGATCGCCCTGATCCAGTCCATGACCAAGAAGGAACGCGCCAATCCCGCCTTGCTTCAGGCCAGCCGCAAGAAGCGCATCGCCAAGGGTGCCGGGATGGAAGTGTCCGATCTGAACAAGCTGCTGAAGATGCACCGCCAGATGGCGGACATGATGAAGAAGATGGGCAAGGGCGGGATGCTGAAGAAGGCCATGGCCGGGATGTTCGGCAAGGGCGGCCCGTCCGAGGCCGACATGGCCGCTGCACAGGCCCAGATGCAGAAGGGCGGCATGCCGGGCATGCCCGGCGGCGGCTTCGGCGGCGGCAATCCCTTCGGCGGTGGCGGCGGCCTGCCCCCCGGTCTTTCGGGCTTCGGCAAGAAGAAGTGAACGACACGACCGTCATACCCCGGATCGAGACCGGCGATCTTGTCCTGCGCGCGCCGCAGGCCACCGACCTCGATGCGCATGCCGCGTTCCGCGCGTCGGACCGCTCGCGCGCCGTCGGCGGCCCGTGGCAGGACCGCGCCTCGGCCTGGCTGCATCTGTGCAGCGCGGCGGGCCAATGGGTCCTGCGCGGCTATGGCCGCTGGATCGTGGCCGACCGCACGACGGACGCACCGCTGGGCCTCGTCGGCCTGCATCACCCCGATGACTGGCCCGAGCCCGAGATCGGCTGGACAGTCTATGCTCATGCCGAAGGGCGCGGCATCGCCTTCGCCGCCGCGCAGGCCGCCCGCGCCTATGCCTACGACCGTCTCGGCTGGCGCACCGTCATCAGCGCCGTTGCGCCCGACAATGCCCGCTCCATGGCGCTGGCAAACCGCATGGGCTGCACCCCCGACGGGTCCTTCCCGTTCGAGGACGAGGTTCTGACGATCATGCGCCACCCCGCGCCGGAGGCCGCATGACCGCCCTGCGCGCCCCCATCGACGGCCCGGTCCTGACGACCGACCGCCTGACGCTGCGCCCGCCCCGGATGGCGGATCGCGACGCGCACGCGGCGTTCTACGCCAGCGACGACTCGGCCTCTGTTGGTGGCCCTTTCACGGGCAAGGAAACATGGCGCGTCTTCGCCGCGCTGTCCGGTCACTGGGCGCTGATGGGCTATGGCTGGTTCATGATCGAACGGCGCGACACCGGCCGCGTCATCGGCATGACCGGTCTGCATCACCCGCCCGTCCACGCGGATCGCGAGATCGGCTGGACCCTCTTCACCGACCGCGGTCAGGGCTTCGTGACCGAAGCGGCCCGCGCCGCCCGCGACTGGGGCCGGGACACCTTGCCGCCCGCGCGCCTGGTCAGCTATATCGACCCGGCAAACGGGCCCAGCCAGGCCGTGGCCCGGCGCCTTGGCGCCACAACGGACGGCACCCGCGCCGCGCATAATCCGGTTTGCGAGATCTGGGTCCACCCCACCCCCGAGGCGCCGCGATGAGCTTGCCGTTCCCCCGCATCGGCCGCCCCGGCGCGGCGCCCACGCTCTCGACCCCGCGTCTGGTCCTGCGCCCGCCGCAGACCGCCGACTGGGACGCCTACCGCCAGATCATGACGGGCCCCCGCGCCACCCACATGGGTGGTCCGTTCGGCGCGAATGTCGCCTGGGGGATGTTCATGGCCGACATGTGGGGCTGGGCTGTCACCGGTGCCGGCGCATTGACGATCACCCGAGCCGAGGATGGGATCGCCGTGGGTCAGGTCGTGCTGAACGACATCCCCGCATTTCCGGACCTCGAACTGGGATGGATGCTCTATGACGGGCACGAGGGGCACGGCTACGCGACCGAGGCGGCCGCCGCGTTCCTCGACTGGATTCGTCGCGAGCTTCGGCCGGCCTCGCTGGTCTCCTACGTCTCGCCCGACAACGCGGGCAGCGCCGGCGTCGCCCGGCGTCTGGGCGGAGAGGAAGACGTGACGGCCGACCGCCCCGATCCCGCGGATCTCGTCTTTCGCCACGTGGGGGATCCCAGATGATCGCTTTACGCATCCTTGATCCTGCGCGCGGTGCCAACCGTCACACCGTCCCGACAGAGGCCCGGCATATGTCCGGCGCGTGCCCGGCGCATGTCCGGCCCGTGACCGTCGCGGGCGTGACGGCCATCCGGCGGGTGCAGGACGTTTGCCCGTCGCAATTTCGGGGGGGATGGCATGGCTGAACCGACGCTCGACCAGCTTCGCGCGCGCATCGACCGGCTGGACGAAATCCTCGTCCACACCCTTGCCGAACGCTTTCGCCAGACTGCCAAGGTCGGCGCATTGAAGGCTCGGGACACGCTGCCCGCCTTCGACCCCGACCGCGAGGCGCGCCAGCGCGCCCGCATCGAAACGCTGGCGAAAGAGGCCGGGCTAGACCCGGACTTCGCGCAGCACATCCATGGCCTGATCGTCGATCAGGTCAAAGACAACCACCGGAAAATCTCAGGAGAACAATGACATGGCTATGAAAATCCGGCTCGCCCGCGGCGGCTCCAAGAAGCGCCCCCATTATTCGATCGTCGCCGCCGACTCGCGCTATGCCCGCGACGGCCGCTTCGTCGAGAAACTGGGCACCTACAACCCGCTTCTGCCCAAGGGCGACGAGCGTCGCGTGATCATGGACCTTGAGCGCGTGCAATACTGGCTTGGCCACGGCGCCCAGCCCACCGACCGCATCGCCCGCTTCCTCGAGGCCGCCGATGTGCTGCCCAAGAAACAGCGCGCTAACATGAAGAAGGCCGAGCCGGGCAAGAAAGCGCAGGAACGCGCCCAGGAGAAGGCCGACAAGGCCGCTGCCGCGTCCGAGGCGACCGCCGAAGAGTGACATCAAGTCACTGATGCGAAACGGGATTCGGGCCGCGTGCGGCGGGCCGGATCCCCTCCTCCCACGAAGGGTGTGACGTGAGCGATCTGACCTGCATCGGCGCCATCGCCGGCTCTTTCGGGGTCCGCGGAGAGGTGCGCCTGAAAAGCTTCTGCGCCCAACCCGAAGCCATCGCCGCCTACTCTCCCGTGCAGCTCGAAGACGGCCGCAGCGTCGAAATTCGCCTTGGCGCGACCCTCAAGAACGGCTTCGCCGCGCGCCTGACCGGCATCGACACGAAAGAGCAGGCCGACGCCCTGAAAGGCGCCCGCCTCTACGTCCCCCGCGACCGCCTGCCCGCCCCGGAGGAGGACGAGTATTACTATGTCGATCTGGTCGGTATCGAGGTCGTCGACACGGGCGGAACCGCCATCGGCACCGTGCGCGGCGTGATCGAGCAAGGCCCAGGCGATCTTCTTGAAATCACGGTGAAAGGTCAGTCCGAAACAGTGCTGGTCCCGTTCACCCGCGCCATCGTGCCGACCGTGGATCTGACGGCACGCCGCATCGTGATCGATCCCCCCGAGGGACTGCTCGACGGGTAAGGAACGCGCGCGCGTCGGTTCCCGTTGGGGAGTCAAACGGTCGCACTCGACCGACTTTCTGAAAGGACCGACATGCTTGAACTCATTCTCATACTCCTCGCCGTTGCGGCCATCGCAGCGCTTCTCGGATTTGGCCGTATTTCGGGCATCGCCCTGACCGGAGCGAAGATACTCATCCTGGTGGCGCTGATCGTGCTTCTGCTGATCCTCTTCGGGATCATCGGCTTGGCCGCCTGACGCTTGACAAGGCTGGGCGCCGGGGCCACCCGGTGCCCATGTCGCAACCACCCTCCCGCTCTCACGGTCGTCTGTCGATCTCCCCCTCGCTACGGCCACGGGACCTGATGTCCGACGTGCCGTCGGTGAAGGGTGCGTGGGAGGCTAAGATCGTCACGCTGTTCCCCGAGGCCTTTCCCGGCACGCTCGGTTTGTCGCTGACCGGCAAGGCCCTGAACGAAGGCCTGTGGCGGCTGACACCCATCGACTTGCGGACCTTCGGCGAAGGCAAACATCGCAACGTGGACGACACGCCCGCGGGCGGCGGCGCCGGTATGGTGCTGCGGCCGGACATCGTGGACCGGGCCCTGCGCGTCGCCCGGGGCGGCACGCCGACCGATCCCGCCGACTGGCCCGTGATCTACCTGTCGCCCCGCGGCCGCCCCTTCGATCAGGCCACCGCGCAAAGGCTGAGCCGGACCAGGGGCATCACCCTTCTGTGCGGTCGGTTCGAGGGGGTGGACCAGCGCGTTCTGGACGCCCACCAGGTCGAGGAAATCAGCTTGGGCGACTATGTCCTGACCGGCGGCGAGATCGCGGCACAGGCCTTGATTGACGCTACGGTCCGCCTTATACCGCGCGTGCTTGGGAATCAGGCCAGCACGGAGGAGGAGTCCTTCTCCGACCACCTGCTGGAACATCCCCAATATACCAAACCCGCCAGCTGGGCCGGCCGCGACATTCCCGACATTCTTCTGTCGGGGCATCACGGCAAGATCGCGGACTGGCGGCGGGCGATGGCCGAAAGGCTGACGAAGGAACGGCGACCTGATCTCTGGCGGGCTTTCTGTGCGGCGCATGGAAGGGACCCGAACGAAGACCGAGAGCTCTGAGGTTGCGCACACCTCCGGGGATAAACCCTGGGCAATGATAGGAGTGACAGGCATGGACCTGATCGCACAACTCGAAGCCGAGCAGATCGCAGAGCTCGGCAAGACAATCCCGGATTTCAAGGCCGGCGACACCATCCGCGTGGGCTACAAGGTTACCGAGGGCACGCGGACCCGCGTGCAGAACTACGAAGGCGTCTGCATCAGCCGCAAGAACGGCCAGGGCATCGCCGGATCGTTCACCGTCCGCAAGATCAGCTTCGGTGAGGGCGTGGAGCGTGTGTTCCCCCTCTATTCAACCAATATCGACGAGATCACCGTGATCCGCCGAGGCAAGGTTCGCCGGTCGAAGCTGTATTATCTGCGCGACCGTCGCGGCAAGTCGGCCCGTATCGCCGAGCAGACCAACTATCGCGCGCCCAAGAAAGGCGCCGCGCATGCTCACATCCCCTCGCAGGACGCTGGCCAGGACACCAAGGCCAAAGATCCCCGCGCCACCCCCGAGAGCTGAGGAAAGACCATGAAAAAGGACATTCATCCCGACTATCACGTGGTCGACATCAAGCTGGTCAACGGCGACGTGGTCCAGATGCGCTCGACCTGGGGGAACGAAGGCGATCAGATGTCGCTGGATATCGACCCCTCGGTGCACCCGGCCTGGACCGGCGGCTCGACCCGCCTCATGGACACCGGCGGCCGCGTGTCGAAGTTCAAGAACAAGTACAAGGGCCTCGGCTTCTAAGCCCAGCTCGATACGCACTGAAGCGCCGTCCCATCCCCGGGGCGGCGTTTTTCGTTGAAGCTGGAACACACGTGGTAACGATGGCGTTCTAGTAAATTGGCCCTGCGGAGTCGTGGCTTGAAATGATCGCCCTGAACGGTTTCGAGCCCTATGTCGCGCTCGGCCTCTTGGTTCTACTCTTTGCTGCTTTCCTGACCGAGAAATACCCACCAGACGTCACTGCGGCCGGCGGCGCAGCTGTATTCATCCTGTTGGGCTTCGTGCCCTACGACGATGCGATGGCCGTGTTCTCGAACCCGGCGCCGATCACGATTGCGGCGATGTTCATCATATCAGGCGCGATGGTGAGAACCGGTCTGATGGATGCTTTGGCAGACCTCGTGGTCACGCGCGCGGAAAAGCAGCCGATCGCCGGCGTGGCGATCTTCCTGAGTGCGACGATCCTGGCATCTGCTTTCGTCAACAACACCCCTGTGGTTCTGGTCCTGATCCCGGTGGTCGTTCGCATGGCGAAAAGCCTTGGCCTTGCACCGACGCAGCTTCTGATCCCCCTCTCCTATGCCGCTATCCTTGGCGGGACATGCACGTTGATCGGAACCTCGACCAACCTTCTGGTCGATGGAATTGCACGTGGATCGGGGCTTCAGGGGTTCTCGATCTTCGAGATTTCGGGCGTCGGCTTGATTGCTGCAGTCACCGGGATCGCGACGATGCTGGTGATCGGACCTCGCCTTTTGCCACATCGGACCGCGGCAAGCATCGCAGGCGCCGCGGAAGACGTCGTTTATCTGACCGACATTTCGGTCATGCCCGGATTTGAGGGCATCGGAATGCCCGTGGGCGCCGTGCCCGCATTCAATCGCGCCGGCATTCGGGTGACCGGACTCCGGCGGCGCGGAGAGACGATCCGCGGCGATTTCGACGCTATCCCGCTTGAGGCGCGGGACACGGTCCTGCTTCAGGCGACGACCTCCGAACTGCTGACCCTGTCGGGGATCGAAGCCCTGGTCACCGGACTGAAGCGCGGCGCCGATCCCACAGAGGAGGATACGCTGACCGTAGAGGCGATCCTGACACCACGCTCGACTGTTCCCCGGCCCCGTATCTCGGACCTGTCAGTCGGACCACGGGGCGGTGTGCGCGTCCTGGGTGTGCATCGGCACAATCACGTGGCGGGTCCCGACCTCGCCGCAGCCCGGCTGCGCATGGGGGACCGTCTGCTGGTGCGCGCCAGCGCATCCAGTCTGAAGCATCTTGCCGAGGCGGGTGATCTGCTGTCGGTCTCGCGCCCGTCAGGGCGCGCCTTCCGCCGCACCAAGGCGCCGCTGACCCTGCTGGCGCTGGCGGCCGTGGTGGGACTGGCCGCCCTGGGCATTGCACCGATCGGAATCCTTGCCCTTCTAGCCGTGGCAGGCCTTCTCGTGCTGAGATGCATCGACAATGACGAGGCGTGGGGGTCGGTGGACGGCGGCATCCTGATCCTGATATTTGCCATGCTGATCGTCGGACGCGGGTTGGAAGAGTCTGGCGCGGTCGAGCTCTTGGTCTCTGCCTTGATCCCCTTTCTGGAAGTGCTTCCGGCCTTCGGCCTTTTGCTCGCGATCTACTTCACGGCCTCGATCCTGACCGAGCTGGTGACCAACAACGCCGTGGCCGTCGTCTTGACGCCGATCGTCATCGCGACGGCCGAACCTCTGGGCCTCGACCCGCGCGGGCTGGTCGTGGCCGTCATGTTCGCCGCCTCTGCCAGTTTCGCGACCCCCATCGGGTATCAAACGAATACGCTGGTCTATCGCACAGGGGCCTACACTTTCACCGACTTCCTGCGCATCGGTGTCCCAATGAACATCGTAGTCGGCCTTGCGACCTGTGCCGCGATCCATTTCCTCTTTCCCCTTTAGGCGCGTCTTTGCTTTCCTTGGCGATCTTCCGCCAATATAGAGACCAAAAGACCAATCAAACGGGGCAGCATGGCGCATATCATTGTCGTCGGGAACGAGAAGGGTGGTTCGGGAAAGTCCACGACCTCGATGCACGTGGCGACCGCATTGGTTCGCATGGGGCACAAGGTCGGCGCCCTTGATCTGGATCTCCGGCAGCAAAGTTTCGGGCGCTATGTCGAAAACCGGCTTGCCTATATCGAGGCATCAGGCCTGAACCTTCCGGTCCCCGAATACCGCCTGCTGCCCGAGATCTCGCAGGAGGCTGTCGAGCCCGGACAGAACATCCAGGATCAGCGGCTGTCCGCCGCGGTCGCCGGCCTTGAGTCCGAGATGGATTTCATCCTGATCGACTGCCCGGGATCCCATACCCGTCTCAGCCAGGTCGCCCACTCGCTGGCGGATACCCTGATCACGCCCTTGAACGACAGTTTTGTCGATTTTGACCTGTTGGCGAAGGTCGACGGCCAGACGAACAAGATTCTCGGGCCGTCGGTCTATTCCGAAATGGTCTGGAACGCCCGTCAGCTGAGGGCACGGGCCGGGCTGCCCCCCATCGACTGGATCGTGGTGCGAAACCGCTTGGGCGCACAGCAGATGCGCAACAAGAAGCGCATGGGCGAAGCTGTCGATAATCTGGCCAAGCGTATCGGTTTCCGCGTCTCACCCGGCTTTTCGGAACGGGTTATCTTCCGGGAACTGTTTCCGCGCGGACTGACACTTCTCGATCTCAAGGATCTGGGAGTGGGCGGATTGAACCTGTCGAATGTCGCGGCCCGCCAGGAACTGCGCGACCTTATCCGAGAGCTTCACCTGCCCGGCGTCGAGGTGACGTTCTAGGGGCTAGTCCAGATCCCAGGCGTCGGGATCGACGCCCTCCCCTATCGCGATCCAACTCGCGCCGAGGCGCGCGATCCGGCTGTCGTCCCACGTCTTTGCAACGATGACGAGGCCCTCCTCGGTCACGTCTTCGGCCAGAACTTCAAGGCGCAGGTTAGACGACGTCTCGACATCCCACAGTGACACCGAAACCTGAACCGAGGGAACCGACGTGAACGGCGTTTCAAAACGCACCGTGCGACGCACGACGCGAGGGCCGGTGTCGGTCCACATTGGGCCATCTGTGTCGAAATGGGAAAAAACCAGCGTCGTTCCGGTCTGGATGACGGGGTTTCTCAGAATATCGGGCATGCAGAAGAAGGCGGGGGGCGAAGTCGCCCCCCGATTGTCAAAGCGACGGCTGCTTGGCCGACAACCCGATATGAGACCCTACGGCCATCATGTCGGACAACAACTTTGCGGCGTCGTCGGTCGGTCCAGGTTCGTTGTGCGACTGCTCGATCGACTTTCGCTGACGTTCGGCAGCGTCTTCGACCATGCGGTCCAGGATTTCCTGGCTCATTTCGTCGCGGTGATAGCTTTCCTCGGCCAGAACCGAGATCCCCTCGGGCGTGATCTGTGCGAACCCGCCGGTGACGATATACTCGTCGCTGCCACGCTCTCCCTCGACATGCAGGATGCCGGGGCGCAGCGTCGTGATCAGCGGCGCGTGGTTGGGCATTGCGGTCAGGTCGCCTTCGCTTCCCGGGATCTTCACCGCGCGCGCCTGAAACGACGCCACGCGACGCTCGGGGCTGACAAGGTCGAACTGCATCGTGTCGGCCATTTCGGTCCTCCAGTAGGCGGGGTCGCTTTCTTGAGCAACCCCTCAGGAATCAGGCGGTGGCGTTCATCTTGTCGGCCTTGGCCTTCACGTCCTCGATGCCGCCTACCATGTAGAACGCACCTTCGGGCAAATGATCGTACTCGCCAGCGACAACCGCCTTGAAGGACGAGATCGTTTCTTCCAGCGGGACCTGAACCCCGTCGGAGCCGGTGAAGACCTTCGCCACGTCGAACGGCTGGCTGAGAAAACGCTGGATTTTCCGGGCGCGCGCCACGGACAGCTTGTCCTCTTCCGACAGTTCATCCATCCCCAGAATGGCGATGATGTCCTGCAGTTCCTTGTACCGCTGCAGGATGCCCTGAACGTCACGGGCCACCTGATAGTGCTCTTCGCCAAGGATGGACGGGTCCATCAGGCGCGAAGTCGAGTCGAGCGGGTCCACGGCCGGATAGATGCCCTGCTCGGAGATCGAACGGTTGAGAACCGTGGTTGCATCGAGGTGGGCAAAGGTCGTGGCAGGCGCGGGGTCGGTCAGGTCATCGGCAGGAACGTAGACAGCCTGGATCGACGTGATCGAACCCGATTTGGTCGATGTGATCCGCTCCTGCATCTGGCCCATGTCTGTGGCAAGCGTCGGCTGATAGCCCACGGCCGAGGGGATACGTCCAAGAAGCGCCGACACCTCGGAGCCCGCTTGCGTGAAGCGGAAGATGTTGTCGACGAAGAACAGAACGTCCGACCCGGACTGATCGCGGAAGTGCTCGGCCAGGGTCAGCCCGGACAGCGCAACGCGCATGCGGGCCCCCGGCGGCTCGTTCATCTGGCCATAAACCAGCGCCACTTGGCTTTCTGACAGGTTGTCGGGCTTGATGACGTTGGATTCGACCATCTCGTGGTAGAGGTCGTTGCCCTCACGGGTCCGCTCGCCCACGCCGGCGAACACGGAATAGCCCGAGTGAACCTTTGCGATGTTGTTGATCAGTTCCATGATCAGAACCGTCTTGCCCACGCCGGCACCGCCGAAGAGGCCGATCTTGCCGCCCTTGGAATAGGGGGCGAGCAGGTCGATGACCTTGATGCCGGTCACGAGGATCTCGGACGAGGTCGACTGCTGCGCGAAGTCGGGCGCGACCTGATGGATCGCCCGGAATTCGGTTGCGTTCAGCGGGGCACCTTCGTCCACGGGCTCGCCTACGACGTTCAGAATGCGGCCCAGCGTCACGTCGCCAACCGGCATCTGGATCGCATTGCCGGTATCGGACACGGGCTGACCACGTACCAGACCCTCGGTCGAGTCCATCGCGATGGTCCGGACGGTGTTCTCACCAAGGTGCTGGGCGACTTCCAGCACGAGGCGGTTCCCGTGGTTGTCGGTTTCGAGGGCGTTCAGGATCTCGGGCAGGTGGTCATCGAACTGAACGTCGACGACGGCGCCGATGACCTGGGTCACTTTGCCTTTTGCGTCAGCCATGGTGTTTCTCCGGTTCGTCTTAGAGCGCCTCGGCGCCCGAAATGATTTCGATCAGCTCGTTCGTGATGACGGCCTGGCGGGTGCGGTTGTATTCGCGGTTCAGGTTCTCGACCATGTCGTCCGCGTTCCGCGTCGCGTTGTCCATTGCGGTCATCCGCGCGCCCTGTTCGGACGCCGCATTCTCAAGAAGCGCAGCGAATATCTGCGTCGACACGCTACGCGGCAGCAGATCGGCCAGAATCGCTTCTTCCGACGGCTCGTAGTCGAAAAGTGTGTTGGAGCCGCTGGCCGCATCGCCCTCGGGCGCATCAAAATGCGCCGGGATGATCTGTTGCTCGGTCGGGACCTGCGTCATCGTGTTTTCGAATTCGCCGTAGTAGATATAGGCCACGTCGAATTCGCTCGCATCGAACCGCTTCAGGACGCCCTGCGCGATCTCCTGCGCATTGCCGTACCCGACCGTCTTAACATCCGACAGATCGACGTGATCGATCAGCATGTCGCCGTGGGTCCGGCGCAGCACGGCGCGGCCCTTTTTGCCGACCGTGACGATCTTCACCGTCTTGCCCCGGCTTTGCAGGTCACGGATCCGGACTTGAGCGCGCTTCACGATGTTCGTGTTGAAGCCGCCGCACAGTCCCTTCTCGGCCGTCATCACGACCAGAAGGAAGGTCTCCTCCTGGCCGGTCCCGCGCAGCAGTAGCGGCGCGGTCGGACTGTCGCCGACGCTTGCCGCCAGCTGGCCCATGACAGCCTCGAACTGCTGCGCATAGGGGCGCGCGTTCTCAGCCGCTTCCTGGGCACGGCGCAGCTTGGCGGCCGCGACCATCTGCATGGCCTTCGTGATCTTGCGGGTCGATTTGACCGACGAGATCCGGTTCTTGAGGTCCTTAAGGTTGGCCATTCAGCCTCCTCCTTCGCCGTGTCCCGAACTTATTTGAAGTCTGCGGCGTATTCTTGCAGCACCTTCTTCAGCCGATCGGCCGCGTCGCCCTTGATCTTCGGATCCTCGTTCGTGATCCAGTCCAGCACATCGCGGTTCTTGGTGCGAAGCGAGCTCAGCAGGCCCTCTTCGAACCGCTTGATGTCGTCCACGGCCACGTCGTCGAGATACCCTTCGGTGCCCGCATAGATGACGCATACGATCTCGGCATTCGTCAACGGCGCATATTGCGGCTGCTTCATCAGTTCCGTCAGGCGCTTGCCGCGGTTCAACTGGCGCTGCGTGGCCGCGTCGAGGTCTGAGCCGAACTGCGCGAAGGCCGCCATCTCGCGGTACTGCGCCAGTTCCAGCTTTACGGGGCCGGCGACAGACTTCATCGCGTTCGTCTGTGCAGACGAGCCCACGCGCGACACCGACAGACCGGTGTTCACGGCTGGGCGGATACCCTGATAGAACAGGTCGGTTTCCAGGAAGATCTGGCCGTCAGTGATCGAGATCACATTGGTCGGGATGAAGGCCGACACGTCGCCGCCTTGGGTTTCGATGATGGGCAGGGCGGTCAGCGAACCGTTGCCATAGTCATCGCCCATCTTCGCCGACCGTTCGAGCAGGCGCGAGTGAAGGTAGAACACGTCGCCCGGATAGGCTTCACGCCCCGGCGGACGGCGCAGAAGCAGCGACATCTGGCGGTAAGCCACGGCCTGCTTGGACAGGTCGTCATAGATGATCAGTGCGTGACGGCCATTGTCGCGGTAGTATTCGGCCATCGCAGTGGCGCAGTAGGGGGCGAGGTACTGCATCGGCGCAGGCTCGGACGCGGTGGCCGAGACGATCGTGGTGTATTCGATCGCGCCGGTTTCCTCCAGCTTCTTGACCAGCTGGGCAACGGTCGAACGCTTCTGACCGATGGCGACGTAGATGCAATACAGCTTCTTCGACTCGTCATCGCCGGCGGCGTCGTTATAGCTCTTCTGGTTCAGGATGGCGTCCATCGCGACAGCGGTCTTGCCGGTCTGGCGGTCACCGATGATCAGCTCGCGCTGGCCGCGGCCGATCGGGATCATCGCGTCGATGGCCTTGAGGCCAGTCGCCATGGGCTCGTGCACCGACTTGCGGGGCATGATGCCGGGCGCCTTGACGTCGGCCACGCGACGCTCGGACGTTGCAACCTCGCCCTTGCCGTCGATGGGATTACCCAAGCCGTCAACGACGCGGCCCAGCATCGCGTCGCCCACGGGGACGTCCACGATGGAGTTGGTGCGCTTGACGGTGTCGCCTTCCTTGATGTCCCGGTCGGACCCGAAGATCACGACGCCGACGTTGTCGGCTTCCAGGTTCAGCGCCATCCCTTGAATGCCGCCCGGAAACTCGACCATCTCGCCGGCCTGCACGTTATCAAGGCCGTAGACGCGGGCGATCCCGTCGCCGACGGACAGTACGCGCCCGACTTCGGCGACTTCAGCCTCTTGTCCGAAGTTCTTGATCTGATCCTTCAGGATCGAGGAAATTTCGGAAGCTTGGATGCCCATTTATCCGACCTCTTTCATGGTGTTCTGGAGGGAGTCGAGCTTGGTGCGGATCGACGTGTCGATCATTTTCGAGCCGACTTTGACGACAAGACCGCCGATCAGGCGCTCATCGACGGAAAGGTTGATGTTCACGTCGCGACCGACGGCATTTTTAAGCGCCTCGGCCAGGCTTTGGCGCTGCGCGTCGCTAAGGTCGCGAGCGGCGGTCACTTCGGCCGTAACCTCGCCACGCTCCCGCGCGATCATTTCGCGTAGCTGCCGGGCCAGATCGCGGGTCACGAACAGACGACGCTTCGAGGCCATCAGGCGCAGCGTGTTTGCGGTGATGCCGTGCAGACCCATCCTGTCGGCAAGCGCTCCGATGGCCCGCTGCTGTTGATCGCGCGAATAGATCGGGGAATGGACCAGGTCGCGGAACGCTTCGCTTTCGGCATGCGCCGACATCAGGGTGTCGGCATCGCTGGCGATCTGGTCGAGAGCGTTGTCTTCCTTGGCCAATTCGAAAATGGCCGTGGCATAGCGTTGAGCGATGCCAGATGAGATCGAAGCCGGTTCGGACACGTCCACCCTTTCGATGTTATTTCGCACCCCGACCCAGCGCCCGGAAGGCGTTGGGACAAGGTGCCGGTTTTGGACCACAACGGGCCGTTCGTCGAAATCGTGGTCGCTCTAGCAGAGCAGTTCCGGGGCCGCAACTGTCACATCGCCGTGGACTGCCCCGGTTTCGTCGCTAACGGTAAGGTCAGACACCCGAATGACGCGCCCGACCTGGCACCGGTTGGCCAGCTCCTTCGAGGACCCGCAGCGGACGCGCGATGCGGATGCCCTGCCCCCCGGCGCGGGCAGGCACCTGTTTCGACGCCTCGACCATCAGGACACCACCGGCGAAGCGCCCGGTGATGGACCGGCCCCACCGTTCAATCATGTTCCCCGATTTCAACCAGAACGGCTTTTCCGAGACCGGTTGATAGAGGGCTGCGGCGTGTCCGCGTGGATTGAAGTCGTAGCTGCGCAGCTGCCCCTCCAGTTGGCCCAGGCTGAAGGGACGTCCGAACCCGAACGGCGTTCGATCGTTGCGTGACCAAAGGCCTGCCCGGTTCGGGACGATGAACAGTGCTCGCCCACCGGGACCGAGCACCCGGTAGCACTCCTGGAGCAGATTGCCCGGCGTTTCAGACGTTTCGAGGGAATGCAGAAGGATCAACCGATCCGCGAACCCGGTTTGTATCGGAAGCAGCGTATCGTCGCACAGGACAGAGATATTGTCCTCGCCCGGGGGCCAGGCCATCACGCCTTGCGCCCCGGGCATCAGGGCGATCGTCCGCCGCGCCTGACGTTTCAGGGGGCGCAGCAGCGGCACGGCGAACCCCAACCCCAGGACCGTATCCCCGGTCACGTCGGGCCAGAATGCCGCAACCTGTTCGCGCACGGCCCGTTGCGCCGCGCGACCAAGGCGGGTCTTGTAATAGAAGTTGTGCAGGTCCTGCACATCCAGATGCATTGCCGCCCCGTCCGCTCGTCTTACTGTCCCACAATAGCACCAAACCCATGGGGGCAAGCAAATGAGTATCGAGATCGTCACCGTCGCCTGCCGAAGCGACAATTACGCCTTCCTGATCCGTAAGAACAACAGGACCGCTCTCGTCGACGCCCCCGAGGCGGCGCCGATCCTCGATGCGCTCAAAGAGCGCGGCTGGGACCTGCACGAAGTCTGGATCACTCACCATCACGCCGACCACGTGGAGGGCCTGCCAGGGCTGAAACAGGCGCATCCGGGGCTTGCCGTGACCGGCGCGCGCGACGATGCCACACGGTTGCCGAAGCTCGACCGCGAGGTCGCCGAAGGGGACGCCTTCCAGTTCGAGGGCCACGAGGTCCGCGTGCATGACGTGTCGGGTCATACGGTCGGACATATCGCCTTCCACATCCCCGATGCGGATGCCGCGTTCACCGCCGACAGCCTGATGGCCCTTGGCTGTGGACGCATCTTCGAGGGCACGCCCGAGATGATGTGGAACAGCCTGTCGAAACTCGCCGACCTACCGGCAGAGACACTGATTTATTCAGGTCACGAGTATACCCTGAACAATGGCCGTTTCGCCCTGTCGATAGAACCGGACAACCCCGACCTGAAGGCCCGTATGCAGCGCATCGAAGAGGCCCGGGATCGGAATGCGTTCACCGTTCCCTCGACCCTGGCTGAGGAAAAAGCGACCAACCCGTTCCTACGCGCCTCTTTGCAGGAGGTGAAAGACCTCATATCTATGCCTCAGGCCGACGACGTTTCCGCCTTCGCCGAGATCAGGTCCAGGAAAGATTCCTTCTGATTCGGCATGCCAGAACGGCGCAAGATTTCACCGGCCCTGCGGCACTCTTTCGCAACTCACGAAGATTGTGACGACCCGCGACCAGAATTTCCTTGAAGCTGGGCCCACAACAACCAAGCTTTAAGACAACAAGGCCAAGGTGGAACGGCGCCCCTCGCCGAACTGCCAGAACGATAAGGAGCACTGCCCGTGCCGTCATTCTCCACTACGCTCGAGCAAGCCATTCACCAGGCTCTGGCCCTGGCCAACACGCGCCATCACGAGCTGGCCACACTGGAACACCTTCTTCTGGCCCTCACCGACGAACCTGACGCCGCCAAGGTGATGCGGGCCTGTTCTGTCGATCTGGAAGAGTTGAAGCAGACCCTCGTCGAATTCATCGACGACGACCTCTCGACCCTCGTGACCGAGACCGAGGGCAACGAAGCCGTCCCGACCGCCGCATTCCAGCGCGTCATCCAGCGCGCGGCGATCCACGTGCAATCTTCCGGTCGGACAGAGGTGACGGGCGCAAATGTCCTCGTAGCCATCTTCGCCGAGCGGGAATCTAACGCGGCCTATTTCCTGCAGGAGCAGGACATGACCCGGTACGACGCGGTGAACTTCATCGCGCATGGTGTGGCCAAGGACCCCTCGCAATCCGAAACGCGCCCCGTCGCCGGCGCGCCGGAAGAAGAGTCCGACGATGACAGTCAGGTGGAAGACGTGGATGCCAAGGATTCGGCTCTGGCCAAGTACTGCGTCGACCTTAACGCGAAATCGCAGAAGGGCGACGTCGATCCGCTGATTGGGCGGGAACACGAGGTGGAGCGCTGCGTGCAGGTCCTCTGCCGCCGTCGCAAGAACAACCCGCTTCTGGTGGGTGATCCGGGCGTGGGCAAGACTGCCATCGCCGAAGGTCTGGCCAAGAAGATTGTCGAAGGACAGACGCCCGAGGTACTGTCGAAGACGACGATCTACTCGCTCGACATGGGCGCGCTTCTGGCAGGAACTCGCTATCGCGGCGACTTCGAGGAACGCCTGAAGGCCGTCATGCAGGAGATGGAAGAACATGACGACGCCGTCCTCTTCATCGACGAGATTCACACTGTCATCGGTGCCGGTGCAACATCCGGCGGCGCTATGGACGCGTCCAACCTGCTGAAGCCCGCGCTTCAGGGCGGCAAGCTGCGTTGTATGGGCTCGACCACCTACAAGGAGTTCCGCCAGCATTTCGAAAAGGACCGCGCCCTGTCCCGCCGGTTCCAGAAGATCGACGTGAACGAGCCGACCGTGGACGACAGCGTGAAGATCCTCGAGGGCCTGAAGCCCTATTTCGAGGAGCATCACGACATCCGCTACACCCACGATGCCATCAAGACGGCCGTGGAACTGTCAGCCCGTTACATCAACGACCGAAAGCTGCCTGACAAGGCGATCGACGTGATCGACGAAGCCGGCGCGGCGCAGCACCTCGTTGCGCAATCCAAGCGCCGTAAAACCATCGGCACGAAAGAGATCGAGGCCGTCGTCGCCAAGATCGCCCGCATCCCGCCCAAGAACGTCTCGAAGGACGATGCGGCCGTGCTGAAGGATCTGGAAGGCACGCTGAAGCGGGTCGTGTTCGGCCAGGACAAGGCGATCACCGCCCTTTCGGCTGCGATCAAACTGGCGCGGGCCGGCCTGCGCGAGCCCGAAAAGCCCATCGGCAATTACCTGTTCGCCGGCCCAACCGGCGTCGGCAAGACAGAAGTCGCCAAGCAACTGGCCGACACCCTGGGCGTCGAACTGCTGCGCTTCGACATGTCGGAATACATGGAAAAGCACGCGGTCAGCCGTCTGATCGGCGCGCCTCCGGGCTATGTCGGGTTCGACCAGGGCGGCATGCTCACCGACGGCGTGGACCAGCACCCGCATTGCGTGCTTCTGCTGGACGAGATCGAAAAGGCCCACCCGGACGTGTTCAACATCCTTCTACAGGTGATGGACCACGGCAAGCTGACGGATCACAACGGCCGCGCGGTCGATTTCCGCAACGTGATCCTGATCATGACCTCGAATGCGGGGGCCTCCGACATGGCCAAGGAAGCCATCGGCTTCGGCCGCGACAAGCGCGAGGGCGAGGACACCGCCGCGATCGAGCGGACTTTCACGCCTGAGTTCCGCAACCGCTTGGATGCGGTGATCAGCTTCGGCGGATTGCCTAAAGAGGTGATCATGCGTGTGGTCGAGAAGTTCGTGCTGCAACTCGAAGCACAGTTGATGGATCGCAACGTGTCCATCGAACTGACCCAGGAAGCCGCCGAGTGGCTTGCCGACAAGGGCTACGACGACAAGATGGGCGCCCGCCCGTTGGGTCGCGTGATCCAGGAGCACATCAAGAAGCCTCTGGCCGAAGAGCTGCTGTTCGGCAGCCTTGCCAAAGGCGGTGTCGTGCAGGTCGGCGTGAAGGATGGCGAAATCGATCTGCGGATCGACCCGCCGGAGACGCGCCGTCTTTCCTCGAAAAAGCCGCCCCTTCTGACGGCAGAATAAGTCCTGAACGCCCCGGTCACCATCGCCGGGGCGTTCTTCCTTCAGGGTCCGGCTTTGATGCGTCTCGCACTTCCCTTGATGCTTGTCGCCGCGCCTGCGGCCTCTCAGCAGATCGTTCTCCAACAGCCCGTCGATTGCGATCTCGGCCAGACGTGCTTTATCCAGCAATATGTCGATCACGATTCCAGTCCAGATGCGCGGGACCATACGTGCGGCCCCCTCAGCTATGACGGACATAAAGGCACGGATTTCGCCCTGCCCTCTCTCGACGCGATGGCACGCGGGGTCGATGTCCTTGCCGCCGCACCGGGGGTGGTTCGCGGGGTCCGTGACGGGATGCCGGACATCGCATCCAATGACGCGAACGCCGAAGGGCTCGACGGGCGCGATTGCGGCAATGGCGTTGTCCTCGACCACGCAAACGGCTGGGAGACGCAGTATTGTCACATGAAGCTGAACAGTATCTCAGTCGCTTCGGGTGATCAGGTCACCCCCGAAACGGTTCTCGGCGAGATCGGTCTTTCAGGCCGGACAATGTTTCCCCACCTTCACTTGTCCGTCCGCCGATCCGGGGATGTCGTTGACCCATTCGCGCCAAAGGCCGTGCAGGATTGTACGCAAGATCAGGGCCAGCAATTGTTCACGCCTGCGATCGATTACAGTCCGGGCGGCCTGATCGCCTCCGGCTTCTCCGACGGGGTTCCGGACTACAGCGCGATCAAGGCCGGAACCGCAGCTTCGGCAAACATGTCCGCTGATGCCCCTGCCCTCGTGATCTGGGGATACGCGTTCGGGGCGCAGGCGGGTGATATTTTGCGCATGCGGATCGACGGCCCCGACGAAGAAGTCATGTCGGAGGATCAGATGATCGAGGCGGCAAAGGCCCAGTTGTTTCACGCCATTGGACGGCGCACACCAGCCGGTGGATGGCCCGCGGGCGACTATTCAGGGCGGATCGAATTGATCCGCGACGGTCAGTCAATCGACACGGAGGATACGATGGTTCGGCTGCGATGACCTAGCGTTCGGTTAGCTTCAGTTCGATCCGGCGGTTCGCGGCCCGGGCTTCAGGCGTTTGGCGCGGATCGACGGGGCGGTATTCGCCAAATCCCGTTGGTGCCAGGCGCCATTCCGGGAAATTCAGTTCGTCCGCCATGAACCGGACCACGGACAACGCCCGCGCCTGGCTCAGCTCCCAGTTATCCGCGAACTGACCTGTTCCTGAAATGGGCACATCATCCGTGTGGCCATCGACGCGGATGACCCAATCGATGTTATCGGGGATTTCGTCGGAAACCTCGTTCAGCAGCGAGGCCACTTCGTCCACTTGCGCCCGCCCGGCGTCGGATAGGGTGGCCGAGCCCGACGGAAACAGAACCTCGGACGAGAATACGAATCTGTCACCGACGATCTGGATGCCTTCGCGGTCGCCCAGAACCTCGCGCAAACGTCCGAAAAACTCCGATTGATAGTTTTCCAGTCTCGCGCGCTCGGCCGCTTCCAATTCGGCGCGACGCTTCTGCTCGATCGCCTCGCGGGCCAAAGCGGCGTTGAGCTGTTGTCCCAACGTTTCGATCCGGGCCTGACTTTCGACATCGGCCTCATCGGCCAGATCCAGCAGACCCTGCAGTGAGCTCAGCTGTTGGCGCAGTTGGGCAACCTGGGCGTTCAATGCACTGACCTGTCTTTGACTATCTTCCGTCAGCGTTTCCTGCTGGGACAGTTCCTCGCGGGCCGTCGCAAGCAGCGCCGCTTGGCGTTCCGCCTCGGTCAGTCGTTCCTGTGCCCGGGTCTCGGCCTGGAGGCGAAGGGCCAAGGCTTCTTCAAGCTGATCCCGAAGCGAAGTTCTATCCTCCTGCACTTCTCGCAGGGCGGCTGACTCGGCGCGGGCTTCGGTCAGGGCCGCAGCCAGGCGGTCGCGCTCATCGGCCTCCCGGCCGGCCAATTCGCGCAGTTCATCGACTTCGGCTTGTGCTTCGGCCAGACGCGCCCGGGCGTCTTCCAGATCCCCCGCGAACGCGATCCGCGCAGCCTTCGCAGCTTCCAGCGCGTCCGAGATCGCGGCCATCTCGGCCGCTTGTTCATCCTGCTCGGCCAAGGCCAATTGCAGCAGGGCATCGGTTCGATCGATCTCGACCTCGGCGGCCTCTTGCGCCGTCAAGGCTGCCTGAAGCCTCTCATCGGCACCGCTCAACTCGGCATTGCGTTCCAGCGCGGCAGTGAGACGCGCATCCAGATCGGTCTGATCCTCAAGCGCCTCGTCCCGGGCGAGAAGGGCCGCGGCGAGGCGCGCGTTCAGCTCGTCCTCGATCGATTCGGCAGCTGCCAGTAGGGTCAGGGTCTCTTCCGCGCGCTGTCGTTGCTCTTCCAGCGCAAGGGACATGGCGGTCAGTTCGGCCTCGCTTTCGGACAGACGGTCGCGCAGAGCTTCGGCCGCGGCCGCCTCGGTCAGGCGCGCGGCCTCTTCCTCGGACAGGGCAGTCTCGAGGGACGCAATGGCATCACCCTGTTCACCGGCCTCTGTCCGCAAGCTAGCCACCAGCGCTTCAAGAGCTTCTCTCCGGGCCGCAGCAAGACGTGCTTGTTCTGACGCAATGTCGATCTCGTCGCGGGCCTGGGCAAGCGCGAGGTTCAGCGCTTCGCGGTCGGAGACCAGTTCGTCGCGCTCCCCTTCAAGCCCCGCGATCGCGGCCTGATCCCGATCTTGTCGGGCCAACAGCGAGGCCACCTGTTCCTCGAAGCTGGCAATCTGCCCTTCCTGGCGATCGATCCGGGATTGCAGTGATGCGACCAAATCGGATTGCCGTTGGGTTTCCGCCCGCAGTGCTTCGCGTTCATCTTCCAGCTCGGTGGTCCGGGCATCGGCCAGCCCGAGGGACCGCGTCAATCCCGCGATCTCCGCGGTCAGGGCGTTCAGCTCACTTTCCTGGCCCGAGATTTCTTCGCGCAGGACGTATTGAACCACGATGAAGATCGTCAGGACGAACGTCATGACCATCAGAAGTGACGTGACGGCGTCCACGAACCCCGGCCAGATATTCGCCGTCACCCGCGATGTCGCTCGTCGTGACAGTGGCATCGCCTACCCCGCCGTCCGGCCGAGGGCCCGCGAGATTTGACGCAGTTCCTGGCGCAATTCACTGGTGGTTTCCTGTCGGCCAGCTGCAAGTTCTTCCAGGATCCGCAGCATTTGAACGTCGATGGACCGCAGGCGCATCCGACTTTCAGCGTCCAGCGCGCCGCCCGTGGCATTGCCCAGTGCGTCGGCCAAACGATCCTGCCCGGTGGCCACCCGATCCAGCATGACCGCCAGATCGGCTTCCCCCTCAAGTCTTTCGTGCAGGCGATCCAACCCCGTGGCGATGTCGGACAGTCGGCGATCGGTATCGCTTCGCCCAGCTTCGCTGCGCTGAAACAGGTCCTCAAGGCGGTCGATCTGCCCGATCACGTGCTCGAGCGCGGCAACCTGGCCGGACTCCATTCCCCCTTCCGCGTCCGCACCCGCAAAACCCAGACGAGTGATGGAGGACAGCCATTCCTCGAGTTCACGGTAGAACCTGTTTTGCCCGTGGCTTGCGAAAAGCTCCAGAAGACCGACGATCAGTGATCCGGCCAGACCAAGCAGGGACGATGCGAAGGCGACGCCCATGCCACCAAGTTGGGCTTCCAGCCCATCCATCAGGCGCCCGAAAATCGCCATGCCGTCCTCCCCCTCGACGGGGGCCAGCGCGCGAATCGTCTCGACGATTGCCGGGACTGTCGTCGCCAAGCCGTAGAACGTGCCCAGAAGGCCAAGGAAGATCAGAAGGTTCACGAGATAGCGCGTGATATCGCGGGCTTCGTCGATCCGGGTCGCGACCGAATCCAGGATCGAGCGCGAGGAGGAGGACGAAATCTGCATCTCCCGCCCGCGCGAACGCATCAGCGTTGCCAATGGTGCCAGCAACCTGGGGGCCGAGGACAACCGGTGCTCGGGGTCATCGGAGGTGAACCCTTCGATCCAGCTAACCGATTGCACTAGTTGGAAAAGCTGCCAGAAGCACGCCGCGACGCCTATCAGGAAGACAAGGGTGATGAACCCGTTCAGAAGCGGGTTCGCCTGGAACACCGGCATGACGTTGGGCAGCGCGAAGAATGTCCCGATGCCCACCAGCACCAGGACCAAGATCATCGACACGATCTGCCGGATTGGCTGCGTGAAGGTCGGTCGCTCTGCGCGATCCGTCTGGCGCTTCATATGGCCCGTCCTGCTTGGTTTCTGGGGTGCGACCTTAAATCAAGGGCATAGGGTCGCCAAGACCGCCCCGTTCATAGCCCCTTAAGGTTACGGACACGTGTGCTCAACCAGTCGAGATCCGGGTCCGAAATGCCCAATTGCGTCAAATGCGTCGTCGTATTGAACAGATATTCTTCGTTCGATCCACGCCCGCCTTGGGCCTGCGCGATAATCCGGGCCTGTGTTTCCAGATCCATTCCGGACAGGTACTGCTCGTGGGTAGGGTCGATGATGTAGGCCACGGCCTCGATCCGCCGACCGTCATGCAGATCGAGCGGAAGACGCCGTTCGAGATAAGCGGAGGACACGAGTTCACGCTCCCTCAGCATCCCGAGCGTTTGCGCCTCGTGCCCCGGCTCGACCCTCAGGGCCAGACCGGTACATGTGGCCCCCGGCCGCGCATCCAGTGCCAGCACCAGCCCGGGCATTTCAGGTGTCCCGCGGTGGTGAATGGACGACATGCAGAACGACCGGGCATAGCCGTCCAGTCGGGCGACGACCGTTTCGGCCACGGAGAATTCTGGGTTCCACACCAGCGACCCATAGCCGAACACCCACATCGGGCTTTGTTGACCTTGTTGCATCATGCCGGCGCCTATATCGCTTGGCCGACCCTTGCGAAAGGCCGGCCATGCGACTGTTAACCATCCTTGTGATCATTCTGGCGCTCGGCTGGACCGGATACTGGTTCGTCGGCGCGCAAGCTCTCGAATCCGCGATCCGGTCCGCGATCAACGAGGCGCGCGAGGGCGGCATCGAGGTTGATACCGCCAGCTTGGAAGTTGCCGGCTTTCCCAATCGTTTCGACACGATGATCGAACAGCCGCAGGTCCATTTCCCCTCAAGCGGCATCACGTGGAGCGCGCCCTTCCTGCAAATCCTCGCGCTGAGCTACCGTCCGAACCAGGTGATCATCGCCCTGCCCGATACGCAGGAATTGACAGGCCCCTTTGGTGCCGCCGCGATCGACACAGACCGCGCAAGGGCCTCTGCGACATTCTCCCCCTCGCCGTCACTCCCGCTGGATCATGCGAATCTGGTCGTGGAAGACTTGCTTATATCGTCGGCGGGGCGCGATCTGAGTGCTAAGCGGCTGCTGGCCGCCACGCGCATCCCCGAGGGCGCCGAAGACGGTCGCGTCCAGAATATCGGCATCACGCTTGACGATGTGAAACTGCCCGACACGTTGGCGCGTCAGTTGGGCGGGGCTGCCACGATCGACGGGGCAAACCTGAACGCGACCCTTACCTTGGACCGCCCCATCGACAGGGACACCTACCAGGGCGGCGAAGTCAGAATTGAAGCCATCAACATCGAAACCCTGGACATCGATTGGGGCGATGTCGGGCTCGACGCTTCGGGTGACCTGCAGGTTGGCGCGGATGGATATCTTGCGGGCGAGCTTTCCGTCGCGCTGAACAACTGGCCCCGCGCGTTGGAGCTCGCGGCCACGGCCGGGCTCATTCCACAGGATCAGGCGTCCCAGGCCCGGCAAGGCTTGTCGCTTCTGTCCGGATTGTCGGGGGCCGGAAACCGGATCGAAGTACCGCTGAGCTTTCGGGACGGGCGTATTTTCATGGGGCCAGTCCCTCTGGGACCAGCACCCCGGCTCTAGGCGAACTGTTCTCGGATCAAACGTTCCTCCAGGCCATGGCCGGGATCGAACAGGATCGAATGAACGATGTCGTCCGCGCTTTGGACCTTAACGCAAACGACATCTCGCACCGAGTGGCCGTCCGCGTCCGCCATCACCGGTCGCTTTTCTGCCTGCAAAACATCGAACCGGACTTCGACCGTCTTCGGCAGCAATGCGCCCTGCCACCTGCGGGGGCGAAACGCTGACATTGCGGTCAGCGCCAAGACATCCGACCCTATGGGCAGGATCGGACCATGGGCCGAATAATTGTAGGCCGTCGACCCCGCGGGTGTCGCCACCAGCGCGCCGTCGCAAACCAGTTCCTCCATCCGCATTCGACCGTCGACATAGATGGACAGGCGGGCTGCCTGGGGACCCTGACGCAGAAGCGATACCTCGTTGATGGCCAGATGCGTCTCGATCGTGCCGTCCGCCCGCCGCGCGGTCATCTTCAGCGGGTTGATGTCCTCGCGCTCGGCCGCGTCCAGCCGCTCCAGCAAGCCATCTTCTCGATACTCGTTCATCAGGAAACCGATGGTGCCGCAATTCATGCCGTAGACGGGCGCGCGCAGGTGCTGAGTCTCGTGCAGCGTGCGAAGCATGTGCCCGTCGCCACCCAAAGCGACGATCACATCCGCCTGATCCAGCGCCGCCGCGCCATAAAGCCGCGACAGCGCGCCCAATGCCTGTTGCGCGGTCTCGCTCCGGCTTGCCGAAAAGGCAATCTTGTTAGACATCGACGCTCCTCCACGGGCGGACCGTTGCGCACGAGGTCGCGAATGACAAGCGGCGCGTCGGGGCTCGCCCTTCCCCGCGGCCCTGCTTCGGGGTATGGGAAGCCAGCGCCCACCCTTGCTGAAAGGAACGCCCGATGAATGCGCCCCATCGCGACGAAGGCTTCTTCACAAAAAGCCTGTCCCAGATCGACCCCGAGCTTTCCGCCGCCATGGGTCAGGAGCTTGGCCGTCAACGCGACGAGATCGAGCTGATCGCCTCCGAAAACATCGTCAGCCGGGCGGTCATGGAAGCCCAGGGGTCCGTGCTGACGAACAAGTACGCCGAAGGCTATCCGGGCAAGCGGTATTATGGCGGGTGCCAGTATGTCGACATCGCCGAGACCTTGGCGATCGATCGCGCCAAGCAACTGTTCGATTGCGGGTTCGCGAACGTGCAGCCCAATTCGGGCAGCCAGGCCAACCAGGGCGTCTTCACCGCGCTTCTGCAGCCGGGCGACACCATCCTGGGGATGAGCCTGGATGCCGGTGGGCACCTGACCCATGGCGCCAAGCCCAACCAGTCGGGCAAGTGGTTCAACGCCATCCAGTACGGCGTGAAGCGCGACGACATGCTGCCCGACTACGATCAGGTCGAAGATCTGGCGAAACAGCATCAGCCCAAGATGATCATCGCTGGCGGCTCGGCCATTCCGCGCGTGATCGACTTCGCCCGCATGCGTCAGATCGCCGACAGCGTTGGGGCCTATCTGCTGGTCGACATGGCCCATTTCGCGGGGCTGGTGGCGGCTGGCGAATACCCCTCGCCCTTCCCGCATGCGCATGTCGCGACCACGACGACGCACAAGACCCTGCGCGGTCCGCGCGGCGGCATGATCCTGACGAACGACGAAGCGCTGGCCAAGAAGTTCAACTCGGCCATCTTCCCCGGCATCCAGGGCGGTCCCCTGATGCACGTGATCGCCGCCAAGGCCGTGGCCTTTGGCGAGGCGCTTCAGCCTGGGTTCAAGGCGTACCAGCAGCAGGTCATCCTGAATGCGCAGGCGCTGGCCGATCAGCTGATGAAGGGCGGTCTGGATATCGTGACGAACGGCACCGACAGCCACGTTCTTTTGGTCGACCTGCGGCCTAAGGGCGTGAAGGGCAACGCCACCGAAACGGCGTTGGGCCGGGCGCACATCACCTGCAACAAGAACGGCATCCCCTTCGACGACGAAAAGCCGACGATCACGTCGGGGATTCGTCTGGGCTCGCCGGCCGGCACCACCCGCGGTTTTGGAGAGCCGGAGTTCCGCCAGATCGCGGACTGGATCGTTCAGGTTGTAGACGGCCTCGCCGCGAACGGGCCTGACGGGAACACCGAGGTCGAAGCCAAGGTGCGCAGCGAAGTCGCCGAGCTTTGCGGCCGCTACCCGATCTACCCCGATCTGTAATCGAACCAGGCGCCCCCTCATAGGGGGGTCGCATCCTTGCATGGTCACCACATGAAGCTGAACACGGTCGTCACGGGCCCCGAGGACGGTCCCCCGCTTCTGATCGCGCACGGGCTTTTCGGCTCGGCGCGAAATTGGGGCGTCATCCAGAAACGGCTGTCCGACGTGTTTCGCGTGACTGTGGTGGACATGCGCAATCATGGCAGCTCGGGCTGGGTGGATGTGCACGATTATCCCGCCATGGCCGAAGATTTGGCCGAGACGCTTGATGGACCCAGTCACATCCTGGGCCATTCCATGGGCGGAAAGGCCGCCATGGCGCTGGCTCTCACCCGCCCCGAGCTTGTTGATCGCCTAATCGTCGCGGATATTGCGCCAGTGGCCTATACCCATACGCAGAGCCACCTTGTGGAGGCGATGCAACAGCTCCCGGTGGACAAGCTGGACACGCGTCGCGCGGCCGACGAGGCCTTATCGGAAACGGTCGACTCTCCGGGCGTCAGGGCGTTCCTACTGCAAAGCCTGGATGTCCAGGCCAAGCGGTGGGCGTTGAACCTGGGTGTCCTGGGGCGGGAAATGGCAAAGATCGTCGGCTGGCCCGATCTGACCGGCTCTTGTGAGGCACCGACGTTGTTTCTTGCAGGCGGGGAAAGCGACTATGTCACGCGAGGGGATCGGGACGCCATACGCGCGCTGTTCCCTCACGCGCGGTTCGCCGCGATCCCGGGGGCGGGGCATTGGCTCCACGCGGAAAAGCCGCGGAAATTCGAAGCCGCGATCCGAGCTTTTCTTGCTGCGTGACGGTCAGCTCGTCCGCTTTGGCAGCATCCGCCCTACAACGCCGTCCCGTTTCGTCAGGTGCCGCACCGCCCCGAGGATGTGCGCCGCGATCAGCGCCAGAAGAACCTTGGACGTGATTGCATGCACCTGCGCGACGAGATGTGATCCGGTCAAAACGGCCAGAAGTCCCGCCAGCGGCATGCCGATAAGAACGACATAAAACAGAATGTGATTCCCGCGCGAGATCTTCTGAAGCCAACTCGGCTCTGTCCTCGGCGGCGCCGGCGCGCCATAGCGGCGGCGGACGGCGATGCGGCCCAGCATCGCGATCAGGATGGACGTGCCGATCACGCCATGAACCACCGCTGTGCCCGTTGCTCCTGCTTCGAGAGAGAGCCCCTGTTCAAAGGCGGACGCCATGCCACCGCCGGTGAAGAACTGAAATGCGACCAACCCGACGACAAGCCAGTGCAGGCCGATCTGTCTCTGAGCATATGTGTCAGAAGGTGTCATTTTGGTATCCTGTTGTTTCCTCTCGGTCCCAACCGGACAAACCCGTCTTCGTGCCCGGGATGCGACAAGATGGCATACCCCAGAACACTCCACAAACGAAAAACGCCGCCCAGCAGGGGGCGGCATCTTCGATTGAATGGTCGGCAAGATTACTTGATCTTGCCTTCCTTGTATTCGACATGCTTGCGCGCGACGGGGTCGTATTTCCGGACCGACATCTTTTCGGTCATCGTGCGCGCGTTCTTCTTGGTCACGTAGAAGTGCCCCGTATCCGCCGTCGAGTTCAGGCGGATCTTGATGGTTGTCGGCTTCGCCATACTCTATCTCCTCGGTCGGGCGGCGCGGCCACCCCGGACTGAAATCCGTTGCAGAAAGCTGAAGCCGCCTTCTACGCGCTGCGCCAGCCCTGTCAACCTCTAACGCTCAGGATGCTTTGGCGTTTCCCATCTCGCGTGAGACCACGAGAAGGCGCACAATTCGACCATGGCGGTCGCGCATCGGCGAGACCGTAACGTCCCACAGCTTCGGCCACTTGTTCATCGTCGGGCAATTGCCCACGAAACGGACGACCTCTCCAAGACGGCTGCGCGTGACCGCGTTCCGCAGCACATGTCGCATGTTTTCGGGCCATAGAACCCACCACTCAAGCCCGATGACCGCTTCTTTCCGGGCAACTTCCATCGCGCACAGGCCATTCTCGCTGACACCGCCGATGCGTCCATCCAGATCAACCAGCTTGACGCAATGTCCCGCCCGCCCCAGATAACCGAGCGTCACGACCGGGGTGCAACCGTCCATCTCTTCCACGAGCTTTCGGTCGTCCCCGAGGTGACTGTAGTTGATGCCGGTCATGCGATTCCTCCCAGTCGTTCGGAGGAGATACTACGTCAACTAAAGTTAGAAAAGCGTTTCGGCGCGCGGATGACCTGTAAGCCGGATTCTGTATCCGGTCTGCACCGGATGGTGACCATTCCTCTCGTCCTGCCGTTGCCGACAGGCTTTAGCTGCCTACCCGGGACCCTGGCGGAAGCAGCCCTGGATCCCCTATTCGGCATTGCTCCCGGTGGGGCTTGCCATGCGGGGACCGTTGCCGGCCCCCCGGTGGGCTCTTACTCCACCTTTTCACCCTTGCCTGCGGACGAATCCGTCGGCGGTCTGTTCTCTGTGGCGCTTTCCGTCGGGTCGCCGGCGGGTTGCCCCGCCGATCCCCGCCCGGGCGTTACCCGGCACCGTCGCTTCCTGGAGTCCGGACTTTCCTCGTGGCCCGAAAGCCACGCGGTCACCCGGTCATCCGCGCCGAGGATGTCTAGCCGTTGGCCGGCACCGGGTCAATCGCTGCCTGCCCGGCAAGCCCCTTCAAAATACCAAGATCACGCGAGTCAGCTGGGCCGCTCGCATGCGGTCGATGCCGCAGCCGCAGTGCCGCCAGTTTTGCCTCGATTGACGCATTGGAGGTATAGCCAGCGCGGGCCAGGGCATTCTGAAGGTCGCCTTCCGCTTCCCCGCCCGGGGTCGGGGCCGCCAAGCCTAGCCTCGCAAAACGGGTCCAGTCGAAGCGTGGTCCCGGATCGACCTTCCGCCCCGGCGCACAGTCTGAATGGCCGATGACGCGGGCCGCGGGGATGGACCAGCGGGCCTTGATCCCGCGCAGGACCAGCTGCAGCGCGTTCATCTGGGCATGGGCAAACGGCATTTGCCCGTCATTGCAAAGCTCCACGCCGATGGAATGGCTGTTCACATCCCGGACAGGTCCCCAAGCACCGGCCCCGGCGTGCCATGCCCGTTCGCTCTCGGGCACCAACCGGACCACACGCCCCTGCCGGTCGATCAGGTAATGGGCCGACACCTCCGCTTCCGGATCGCTGAGACGCGCGATTGCCCGCTCCGGGCACCGCATGGCCGTGAAATGGAGGACAACGAGGTCGGGCAAAACCCCGCCCCGACGCGGCCCATGGTTGGGCGAGGGTCGGTCGTGGAACTTCAGTTCAGCCCTGCGCCGCCCGGAACGGGGCGGGGTCCCAGCTGCAGGCAAATCCGTCGCCGTCGGGATCCACCCCCAGGCGGTCACGCTCGGGGCCGCCCTCAGCCAGGAAGGCCTCTTGCGCCAGATCGGGCGAGGCAAAACCGGCACAGGCGCTCCGGAAGCGCCGTTCCTGGAAGAAGCCGCCGCGCCGATAGACAGGCTGCCCCACGACATTCGTTGTGTTCAGGGCGTATTGAACGATGTTCGGCCCCGACTGACCTTCCCGCTGCGGAACGGCACGGGGCTGAACGACCTGATACTGCGCGCGGTTGCGGGCCAGCCGTTCGGCATCCGATTCGATGGTTTCACGCGCGGAAACGGCCGCGAAGCTCTGCTCGTCGGAAATTCCCGGGCTGCTCGACGGGGCGGGCGCCGACGCAGCGGCGGCGGGGCCGCTCTCAGGCAGGGCCGCCGTATCTATGGTGCCGGACGGGGGAAGTCCTTGGCCCCCGGCCGGCAGACCGGCGGCCTGCAACTCTTCTGAGGAAATCACGGGATTGGTCGGCACGGCGGCCGCGGGCGCACTGGCAGTCTGACGATCCTGCGCCAGACGGGCGGCCTCGTAGCTTTCATAATCGCCGAACCCCACGCCGCGTCCGATATCGACGCGGCTTGGCGTGAAGTCCGGATTGCTTTCCGGCACCGACTGGGCACAGGCAGCCGCGAAGGCGCACAGCAGGATCGAAGGTAGAAGACGCGTCATAACCATGTCCGTTCTATACCTCGAAAAACACCCAAGGTGCGCAATCCCTACCACCAGCGATCCGGTTTGGCCACAAAGCCGGCCGCACGTTCCAGTGCATAGGCGACGTTCAGAAGATCGCCCTCTTCGAACGGCCGGCCGATCAACTGCAGCCCCAGCGGCAGGCCGGTTGCCCCCTGCCCCGTCGGCACGCTGATGCCGGGCAGGCCTGCCAGATTTACCGTTACCGTGAACACGTCGTTGAGGTACATCTGCACCGGATCGGCGTGCGCCATTTCCCCCAGACCGAACGCGGCAGACGGCGTCGTCGGCGTCAGGATGGCGTCCACCCCCTGCGCGAAGACCTCGTCGAAATCACGCTTGATCAGGGTCCGGACCTTGCGGGCGCGATTGTAGTAGGCGTCGTAGAAGCCCGCGGACAGGACGTAGGTGCCAACCATGATGCGGCGCTTGACCTCGTCTCCGAACCCTTCGGCGCGGGTCTTCTCGTACATCTCGGTCACGCCATCGCCCTGATCGGGGACGGCACGGCGCCCGAACCGGACGCCGTCATAACGCGCGAGGTTCGAGGACGCCTCGGCAGGCGCAATCACGTAATAGGTCGGCAGCGCATATTTCGTATGCGGCAGCGAGACATCTACGACCTTCGCGCCGGCATCCACAAGCATCTGCCGCCCTTCGGACCAAAGGCGGTCGATCTCCTCGGGCATGCCGTCGACGCGGTATTCTTTGGGCAAGCCAATGGTCTTGCCCTTGATGTCGCCGGTCAGCGCCGCCTCGAAATCGGGGACGGCTATGTCAACGCTGGTCGAATCCAGCGGATCGTGTCCCGCCATCTCGCGCAGCAGGATCGCGGCGTCGCGCACGTCTTTCGTCATCGGCCCCGCCTGGTCCAGCGACGAGGCGAAGGCCACGATCCCGAACCGCGAACACCGCCCGTAGGTCGGCTTCAAGCCCGTGATCCCGGTGAAGGCTGCAGGCTGGCGGATCGACCCGCCCGTGTCGGTGCCGGTCGCTCCCAGGCACAGATCGGCCGCCACCGCCGTCGCCGACCCGCCCGAGCTGCCACCCGGCGTCAGCTTGCGGTCGTCCACCTTCCAGGGGTTCACCGCGTCGCCATAGACGCTGCTTTCGTTGGACGAGCCCATGGCGAACTCGTCCATGTTCAGCTTGCCCAGCATGACCGCACCCGACGCCCACAGCTTTGTGGTCACGGTGGACTCGTATTCGGGGCGGAATCCTTCGAGGATGCGGCTGGCCGCCTGGCTGTCGACCCCGCGCACACAGAACAGGTCCTTGATGCCCAGAGGGATGCCGTTCAGCGCGCCGCCCTCGCCACGGGCATCGGCGGATTTCGCCTGCTCCATCGCTTTTTCGGGTGTCTTATGGACGAAAGCGCCCAGCGCATCGGCGGCGTCGATCGCCGTCAGGCAGGCTTCGGTCAGCTCAGCGCTGGTGAAGTCGCCCTTCTTCAGCCCGTCGCGGGCGGCGGCGATGGTCAGGGTGTTCAGATCGGTCATGTTCCAGCCCTCACTCGACCACTTTCGGGACCGCGAAGAAGCCCTCGCGGGCATCCGGCGCGTTATTCAGCACGGCCTTCTGCTGGCCGCCATCGGTCACCACGTCCTCGCGCCGCTTCAGCCGCTGGGGCGTGACGCTGGTCATGGGCTCGACGCCGTCGATATCCACTTCCGAGAGCTGTTCGATGAAGCCGAGGATGTCGTTGAACTCTCCCGCCAGGGCGGGCAGGTCATTGTCCTCGACGCGGATGCGGGCAAGTTTCGCCACCCGGCGTGCGGTCTCGATGTCGATCGACATGGGGCACCTCTGAACTCTGTCGTTCGGGGCTTTACCCGCCGGTCCCCGCCGGTTCAAGGCGGTGCCGTCGCAGGACGGTGATCATCCATCCCAACATCGCCGCATTCAAAAGATGCCAGGCGAAATGCGTGCCGACCGGCCACCAATCGCACAGCGCCATGTCCAGGGATCGCGCCAGCAGCGAAAGACAAAGAACCCCCACCCCGACCAGAAGCCCCGACGACACCCCGGGCAACCGGTGGCGCAGAAGCACCCCGTATGCCGCGATCAGAAGCGGGACGGGCCAGTAGAAGGACGACACGGCGAAGCCGGGCAGCCGGTCGAAGATCCAGCCGGTCGCCGTGGCATAGGGAAAGAAGGCGAGCACCCCCAGGGCCGCCGCCCAGACCGGCCACCCCCAGAAGCGGCGGTTCGCGGCATAGATGTAGGTCAGGATATACAGCAGGATCGGCAGCGTGTCGGTCAGCGCGGCCCAGCGCGTGGCATAGGTGTGAAACAGCCCCGACCCGATGCCTATGGCGAACAGTATGGCGCACAGCACACGTTCGATCCCGCGGGCATTCGGCCACAGCCAAAGCGCCGCCGCCATGAAGGCCACATTGGTGACCGCGTTCGCGGGTTCGGACCAAAGACCGGGGCCCATCCGTTCGCAATAGGCGTTCACCTGCTCAGACCAGTCCATGCGTCCCTCTTCCACGGTGCCGCATACGGAGGTGACGGATCAGAAGCCGTCTGCCAATGCGACCCGATCCCCCACTGCGACATCACCGCCAGAAATGACGCTTGCATACCAGCCACCATGGCCCCGCACGGCGCTATAGCCACCGGCGCCGAACGTCTCTTCCATGCGCGAACACGGCGGGCACGGCCCCTCGATCCGCAAGACGGCGTCGCCCAACCTGACGTCCTCCCTCTTCAGGGCCGCCAGATTGATCCCGGCCACCGCGACGTTGCGGCGCAGATCTTCTGGTGGAACGACATCCCGTCCAAGAAGTGCCGCGATCACCGGCAGGTGCTCGGCCTGGATCAGCGTTACGGCGCGCTTACCCGGCCGCCCATGATCCCCCTCTAGACCTTGTTCAACGATCCGCGCGGCATCGACCGCCTGCACCTGTGCACGTCGCCCGGACCGCACGCCGATCCACGTCACCCGCCCGGTCTGTGCGTGGCGGGCCATCATCGCCTTCAGATCCGTCATCCTGACATGCCGCCTTTCCGTTCTAGCTTGCCGCCCAACTGCCACCCCACGGAGGATGATCCATGCTCACACGCCGTCAAATGCTTGCCACCGGTGCCGCCCTGCCGCTGGTCCCCGCCACGGCCCGCGCCGCCAGCCACACCGGGACCACCGGCACAAACGCCTTGGCCGACGCCCTTCGCTTTCCGCTGGGCGAGGACATGGCCGTCACCGTCCTGTCCGACGGCGCACTTCGCATCGGGCCAGAGGCGCTTCAGGGTATCGATGCCGAAGGCTACGCCACGCTGATGCAGGACGCCTATCGCGACCCCGACACGTTCCGCGCCGCCGTCAACGGATTCCTGGTCGAGGCCAATGGCGAGAAGATGCTGATCGACGCCGGCACCGGCGGCGCGATGGGCCCCGATCTGGGACGCCTGCTGGGGAACCTGTCGGCCACCGGCACCGCGCCCGAGGACATCACCCGCGTGATCGCTACCCACCTGCACCCCGACCACGTGGGCGGCGCTGTCGAGGGCGGAGAGGCCGTCTTCCCCAATGCCGAGTTGACCGTCCACGAGCAGGAGCGCGCCTTCTGGACCGAGGACGTCAACATGGCCGAAGGGTCCGAGCAGTTCTTCCAGATCGCCCGCACCGTTCTGGATCAATACAGTGACCGGCTGAACGTCATCTCGGGCGACGAGGTCGAGGTCGCGCCGGGCCTCACCTCGATGTTCCTGCCCGGCCACACCCCCGGCCATACAGGCTATGTGCTGAATTCCGGCGACCAGTCCGTGCTGATCTGGGCCGACATCGTTCACGCCGCCCCCGTCCAGCTGGCCCGCCCAGAGGTCACCATCGGCTTCGACGTGAACCCCGAACAGGCGGCAGAGACGCGCGCGGCCCTTCTGGACCGGGTCGTGGCTGACCGCATGATGATCGCAGGCAGCCATATAGACTTCCCCGGCATGGGCCACATTGCCCCCGAAGGCGAAGGCTACCGCATGGTGAACGCGGCCTACCCCTACCGCGCCTGATACAGCAGACCGCCCCGGCCCCGCGCCGGGGCACCTTTGACCAGAGGACTTCCATGACCCGCCTTCCCGACGCCCAGCGCCTTCATGTCGGCGCAATCCGCATCACCGCCCTTTCGGACGGGCCCCTGCCCCTTGGCCTCGACAATCTGAAGGGCGTCGACGCCCCCGAATACGCCCGCCTTCTGCACATGCACCACGCCGAACCGGAGACATGGCGGTCCGGCCTGAACGCCTTCGTGATCGAAACGGGCGACCGCACGATTCTGGTCGATGCCGGGGTCGCGGGGAACATGGGCGAACAGACGGGTCGGGTTCCGGCGAACCTTGAAGCTGCGGGGTTCTCGCCCGAGGATATCGACACCGTTTATGTCACCCATATGCATGCCGATCACATCGCCGGGCTGATGACCGACGGCAAGGCGGCCTTCCCCAAGGCCCATCTGCGCGTCCATCAGGCCGACAAGGATCACTTCGCCGGGAACGACCTCGCGCAATCGGTCCTCTCCGCATACGAGCACGAGACCTTCGCGGGCGAGACGGACATCGCCCCCGGCCTGCGCGCCTTGCCGCTGCCGGGCCATACGCCCGGACATTCGGGGTTGGAGATCATGGATGGCGACAAGACCATGCTGATCTGGACCGACATCGTTCATATCGCGCCCGTCCAGCTGGCCAACCCCGAGATCGGGACCGGCTTCGACGTGGATATCGACGCGGCACGCGCAACCCGGAAACAGATTCTCGACCGGGTGACGGTGGACCGTACGCCAATCCTGGGCAGCCATATCACCTTCCCCGGTGCTGGCGTGATCGAGGCGGCATCCGAAGGCTATCGCTTCGTGCCGATGTACTACACGCATGACACCTAAGCGGGCGTGACTTTCGTGAAGTGATACCGCTCCACCCGGCGCGCGGCGGACCGAACGTCGCGGCGGATGGCCGCGTCCAGCGCAACGGCATCGCGCCCCGCAAGGGCCGCGCGGATCGCATCATGGGCGTCGGCGGGTTCGACCGTATCCGGGTCTTCCTTCACCAGCCGCTGAAAAGGGCCCAGCTGAAGCCATACGCTTTCGATCAGCGGCATCGCGGCATGATCGGGGGGCAGTTCGTACAAGGTCCGGTGGAAGTCTTGGTTCAGCCCGGTGATCGCATCCAGATCGCCCGCAGCCTGCGCGGCGCGGATTCCCCGGTCGATCCCCTCCATCCGGCTGATCACCAGATCCGACACGTGCGGCAAGCTTTGCGCGGCCGCATGAACTTCAAGGGTTTCGCGCAGGGCCACCAGTTCCTCGAACCGGCCTGCCGTCATATCGGGCACCCGCAGCCGCCGGTTGCCCAACACCTCGATCGCGTTCTCGGAACTTAATCGGCGCAGCGCCTCGCGAATGGGCGTCGGGCTGAGGTCAAGGCTTTCCGCCAGACCTCGGATGGTCAGGGACGCGCCGGGGGTCAGCCACCCCACCATCAACGCATGGCGCAGCCGCCGATAGGCGTACTCCTGGCCCGTCATCTCGGACCCTCTGGCGATGTCGGGAAGCGCTGTGATCTGCATCCTCGACCCCTCCTCGCGCGCCGATGATGACGCCGGGCGTGACACGCCGATTGACACTTGTCCAGAAATTATATCACAAGGCGGAAATAGGTATCACATTTTTCGGATTCGCAGACATGGCCAAGACGGCCCCGATCAACAGGCTGGAAACCGACCACCCCGAGGTGGACGCGGTCTTTGCCTGCATCTGCGATCTGAACGGGGTGATGCGGGGCAAGCGGCTTCCGGCCGACCAGATTTCCAAGGTGCGCGATGGCGGCCTGCGGATGCCCCTGTCGCTTTTGGGCATGGATATCTGGGGCGAGGATGTCGAGGGCAGCGATCTGGTGTTCGAAACCGGCGACGCCGACGGCATCTGCGAGCACACCGGCCGGGCGTTGTCACTGGTAAACTGGACCGAACGGCCCACCGCGTTCGTCCAGCTCTGGACCCGGCAGGAGGACGGGCGCCCCTTCCTCGGCGATCCGCGCCGTGCGCTGGCGGCCGTGGTCGACCGTTTCACCGCCCATGGCCTGACCCCGGTCGTCGCGACCGAGCTGGAATTCTACATCGTCGATCCCACGAAGGCGGCCCCCCAACCCCCGCGATCGCCCGTCACCGGCAAGCGGCTGGATTCGGACGGCGCCCTCAGCCTCGACGAACTTCAGCATTTCGACAGCCTGCTGAACGAGATCTACGACGGCTGCAGGGCGCAGGACATCCCCGCCGACAGCGCGATCTCGGAAAACGGCGCCGGCCAGTTCGAGATCAATTTCACCCACCTCGCCGATCCGTTGAAAGCGGCCGACGACGCGGTGCTGTTCAAGCGCCTCGTCCGCGGCCTCGCGCGAAAGCACGGCTTCGCCGCGACCTTCATGGCGAAACCCTATGGCGACCGCGCCGGGTCGGGCATGCACGCGCATGTCTCGCTGATCGACAAGGACGGGCGCAACGTCTTCGACAATGGCGGCCCCGACGGCACGACCTTGATGCGCAACGCCGTGGCCGGCCTGATCCGGACCCTGCCCGAGAACGGCCTGATCTTCGCCCCGCACGAGAATAGCTATCGCCGCCTGCTGCCAGGGGCACACGCCCCCGCCGCCGTCGCTTGGGGCTATGAAAACCGTACCGTCGCCATCCGCATTCCCGGCGGCGATCACCGCGCGCGCCGGATCGAACACCGCGTCGCGGGCGCGGATGCGAACCCCTACCTCGTGCTGTCCGCGATCCTGGGCGGCATGCTTCTGGGCATCGAACGGGAGTGGACCCCGCCCGATCCGGTGACAGGTGACGCGTATTCCATGCGGCTGGACCGGCTGCCGCCCGACTGGGCCTCGGCCATCGACGCCTTCGCCCGCGGCGTGCATGTCGGTGACATCTACGCCCCGCGCCTGCTGCGCATGTTCGAGCAGTGTAAGCGGCAGGAACTGGGGCGCTTCACCCGGCACGTCACCGATTTCGAATATCATTCCTATCTGGAAGCGGTCTGATGGACATGCCCGCCCACCCTTACGCAGGATCGGGCGCCTACCCGCCCAGCTACTACGCCGCCACGCCAAACCCGGCGCCCCTGCGCCCGCGCCTCGAAGGGCGTGTCGAGACGGATGTCTGCATCGTCGGGGGCGGGTATTCCGGTCTGTCTGCCGCCATCTCCCTGTTGGAGCGGGGGCACAAGGTCACCCTGATCGAAGGCGCGCGCATCGGCTGGGGCGCGTCGGGCCGCAACGGCGGCCAGATCGTCAACGGGTTGAACGCGGGGCTGCATGTGTTCCGCAAGCGCTTCGGTGACGACACGGCACGGTTCGTCGCAGGGCTGGTGAACGAAGGCGGCGACATCATCCGCGACCGCGTGGCCAGGTACGACATCGCCTGCGACCTGAAACAGGGCAACGTTTTTGCCGCCTTCAACGCGCGCCACATGCGTGAGTTGTCGGAAAAGCGCGATCTCTGGGCGTCCTACGGGCTGGACAATTTCCAGATGCTCGACCGCGCCCAAATCCGGGACCACGCCGCCACTGACGCGTATGCCGGCGGCATGATCGACCATCGCGGCGGCCACATGCATCCGCTGAACCTTGCTCTGGGCGAGGCTGCGGCGGTCGAAACCCTCGGCGGCACGATCCACGAGATGTCGCCCGTCATTTTCGCCGACACGCACCGCGACCGGCCCCTGATCCGCACGGCCGATGGCGAGGTCGAGGCGCGGACCCTGATCCTGTGCGGCAACGCCTACCTGAAGGGCGTTCTGCCCAACCTCGAATCCCGCGTCATGCCGGTCAGTACGCAGATCATGGCGACCGAACCCCTGGGCGCGGACCGCGCGAAGGCCCTGATGCCCGCAGATACTTGTGTCGAGGATGTCCGCTATATCCTGGATTACTACCGCATCTCCGCCGACAACCGCCTGCTGTTCGGGGGAGGGTCCGTCTATGGCGGCACCGATCCCAAGGACATCAAGGCCAAGCTTCTGGGGGCGATGCTGCGCCTGTTCCCCGACCTGAAGGGCACGAAGATCGACCACGCGTGGTCCGGCAACTTCGCCCTGTCGTTCCTGCGTGTGCCGCAGATGGGCCGGATCGGCGACAATACCTATTTCGCGCAGGGCTATTCGGGCCACGGCGTCGTCGGCTCGCACCTGTTCGGTCATATCCTGGCAGAGGCGATCCACGGCGACCTGACGCGCTTCGATACCTTCGCCGGAATGCCGTGGCTGCCCTTCCCCGGCGGTCGCACCTTCCGCGTCCCCTACTCGGTCCTCGGCGCGTGGTGGTACGCCACCCGCGACCGGCTGGGCGTCTGACCATGATCCCCCGTCCCTTGTTGGAGTTTCCCATGACCCGGACGACACTCGCCGCGATCCTCATCGCGGCCCCCTTCGCCGCGCAGGCGCAGGAGCTGAACTTCTACAACTGGTCCGACTACATTGCCGAGGACACGATCCCGAACTTCGAGGCCGAGACAGGCACGAACGTCAATTACGACGTGTTCGACTCGAACGAAGTGGTCGAGGCGAAGCTGCTCGCCGGATCGACCGGTTACGACCTTGTGGTCCCCTCGCTGGAGTTCATGGCGCGCCAAGCCCAGGCGGGGGTGTTCCAGCCGATCGATCGCACGAAGATCCCCAATTACGACAACCTAGACCCCGAGATCATGCGCATCGTTTCGGCCAATGACGAGGGGAACACCTTCGGCATCCCGTGGATGATGTATTCGGTCGGTCCGGGCTACAATGTGGACATGGTGACCCAGCGTCTGGGCGAGGATGCGAACATCGACAGCTGGTCGATCGTGTTCGACCCCGAGAATGCCGAGAAGCTGGCCGATTGCGGGATCGCATTGCTGGATTCCCCGACCGAGATGACAGCCGCCGCGTTGAACTATCTGGGCCTCGATCCCACATCCGAGGATGCGGGCGATCTGGAACAGGCGACAGAGCTTCTGACCTCCATCCGGCCGCATATCCGCTATTTCCATTCGTCCCAGTATATCAACGACCTGGCGAACGGGGATATCTGCTTGGCCATTGGCTATTCGGGCGACATCTTGCAGGCCAAGGACCGCGCGGCCGATTCCGGGAACGGTGTCGACATCCGGTATGTCATCCCTGAGGAAGGCGCGCAGTTGGGCTTCGACATGCTGGCGATCCCGGCGGATGCCCCGAACCCGGACGCGGCGCACGCCTTCATCGACCACTTCCTGCGCCCCGAAGTAACGGCCGCGATCTCGGACGCGGTGTTCTATGCGAATGCCAACCGTGAGGCCACGGAGCTGGTGGCCGACGAGGTGCGCACCGATCCAGGCATCTACCCGCCCGAGGCGACGCTGCAGAAAATGTATTCCGCCAAACCCCATTCGGCGCGCTACGACCGCGCGCTGACGCGCGCCTGGACCTCGCTCAAGACCGGGCTCTAGGCCAAGCCGGGGTCGCCCGCTTTCCCTCCGGGCGGCCCCAGTTTCATTCGGGACCATACATGACCGATCCCCAGCCCCTTCTCCGGATCGACTCCGTCACCCGGACCTTCGGCGACGTCTATGCCGTGGACGACGTCTCGCTCGACATCCGCCAGGGAGAGCTGTTCTGCCTCCTCGGCGGATCGGGCAGCGGGAAATCGACGCTTCTGCGGATGCTCTCGGGGTTCGATGCGCCGTCCCGGGGGCGGATCGTGATCGACGGGCAGGACATGGCGGGCGTGCCCCCGCACCGGCGCGATACGAACATGATGTTCCAGTCCTATGCCCTGTTTCCCCACATGACCGTGGAACGGAACATCGCCTACGGCCTGCGGCGCGCCGGAATCGGCCGTGCCGAAACCGTGGTCCGCGTCCGCGAGATGCTGGAGCTGGTCCAACTCGACAAGCTGGCAGGACGCAAACCGGACCAGCTTTCCGGCGGCCAGCGGCAGCGCGTGGCCTTGGCCCGCGCCCTTGCTCGGCGGCCGAAGCTTCTGCTGCTGGACGAACCTCTGGGGGCCCTCGACAAGAAGCTGCGCGAGGAAACACAGCTTGAACTGAAGAAAATCCAGGAAACACTCGGCATCACGTTCATCGTCGTGACCCACGACCAGGAAGAGGCAATGACCCTGGCCGACCGCATGGGCGTCATGCAGGAGGGGCGCATCGTTCAGGTCGGCACCCCGCGCGAGATCTACGAGTTCCCGCGCAGCAGGTTCGTTGCTGGCTTCATCGGCACGGTGAACCTGTTCGACGGGACCATAACCCAGGATCGCGACACCGATGCCGTGATCGATAGCCCTCAAGCGGGCGGTCCTATTCGTATTCCACACGCGATCACCGGCACGGTCGGGCAATCCGTCACCGTCGCGTTGCGCCCCGAGAAGTTGGTGATCGGCCGGGCGCCTTCCGAGGCCCATGACAACCACCTGTCGGGCCAGATCCGGGACATCGTCTATCAGGGCGGACTATCGGTGTTCCACGTCACGCTAGACACCGGCATGACAGTTCGTGTGACCCGAACCAACCGCGTCCGTGACGAGGGGGCGGCCATCGCCGCGGGCGACCGGGTGGCGTTGGGGTTCTCCGGTCAGTCCGTCGTGGTCTTGCCGTCATGAGGCGCCTCGTCGCCGCGCTTCCCCTAATGTGGTTGGGGCTGTTCTTCCTCGTCCCGTTCCTCGTGCTTTTGCGGATCTCCGTCTCGGAGCCAGCCATCGCCCAGCCGCCATATCTGCCACTGTTCGAATGGGCGGACGGTCTGCTGACGATGACGCTGAACCTGGGCAACTACATCTTTTTGGCCGAAGACCCGCTCTACCTGTTTTCCTATCTCTCGTCGCTGAAGATCGCTGCAGTTTCGACCCTGATCGCGCTGCTGCTCGGCTATCCCATGGCCTACGCCATCGCCCGGGCCCCGACGGGGCGACGCAACCTCTTGCTCATGCTGGTGATCCTGCCCTTCTGGACCTCGTTCCTGCTGCGGGTCTATGCGTGGATCGGACTTCTTAAGGCCAATGGCCTGGTGAACAACGTCCTTCTCTGGCTGGGCGTGATAGACCAGCCGCTGGTGATCCTGCAGACCGATTTCGCGGTCTATCTGGGCATCGTCTATACCTACCTGCCGTTCATGATCCTGCCGCTCTATGCCACGCTGTCGAAGATGGACGGCGACCTGCTGGAGGCCGCGGCCGATCTGGGGGCGCGTCCCGCTGTCACGTTCCTGACCGTGACCCTGCCTCTGTCGATGCCCGGTGTTCTGGCCGGATCCATGCTGGTCTTCATCCCGGCCGTGGGGGAATACGTCATCCCCGCGCTTCTGGGTGGGCCGGGCACGCTGATGATCGGATCGGTCCTGTGGAACGAGTTCTTCCTGAACCGCGATTGGCCGGTGGCCGCCGCGGTCGCGATCGTCATGGTGCTGGTCCTGGCCCTGCCGATCACGCTTCTGCGCCGTATCCAGGCGCAGGAGGAAAGCTGATGCTGCGCGCCATCACCCTACTGGGTTTCGCCTTCCTCTACGCGCCGATCCTCAGCCTGGTGATCTACAGCTTCAACGAAAGCCGCCTAGTGACAGTGTGGTCGGGCTTTTCCACGCGCTGGTATGCCGAACTGCTGCAGGACGACCAGATCCTTGGGGCCGCGTGGATCAGCATCAAGGTCGCCACTCTGTCGGCAACGCTGGCCACAGTGCTGGGAACGCTGGCCGCGCTGGCACTGATCCGGCACGGCCGCTTTCGGGGGCGCCCGGCCCTGGGCGGGCTTGTGACCGCGCCGCTTGTCATGCCCGAGGTCATCATCGGCCTGTCGCTGCTGCTTTTGTTCGTGGCGATGGGCAACCTGATCGGCTGGCCCGCCGGGCGGGGCGTTCTGACCATCGTGATCGCCCACGCGACCTTCGGCACGGCCTTCGCAACCGTGGTCGTTCAGGCGCGCATGGTGTCGCTGGACCGGGCGCTCGAGGATGCGGCGCAGGACCTTGGAGCGCACCCCTTGCGGGTCTTCTTCGACATAACCCTGCCCGGCCTTGCGCCTGCTCTGATCTCGGCCTGGCTTCTGGCCTTCACGCTGTCGCTCGACGATGTCGTCATCGCCAGCTTCGTCGCCGGGCCCGGCGCATCGACCCTGCCGATGGTCATCTTCTCGAAAGTTAGGCTGGGAGTCTCGCCCGAGGTCAACGCGCTGGCGACGCTGATGATCGCGACCGTCTCGATCCTCGTTCTGGCGGCAAGCTTTCGCAGCTTGCGCCGCTGACCCTTGCCCGCGCGGCCCATCGCCACACCTTCCCAGAGGTTGAACCGAACGGGAGACTCCACATGCGCCGCGCCCTTGTCCTTGCCCTATGCATCGCAACGCCCGCAACGGCCCAGCAAGCCGCCGATGCGGTGACGACCGAAGGGACCTCGGCCACCGAGACAGCCGCCTTCGAGGGTCTTCCGGATCGCGTTCGGCAAGCGCTTGAGGCGAAGGCCAACGGCGAACCCACCGAAGGCCAGGACTGGATGGTCGCTGCCGCCAACCCGCTGGCCGTCGAAGCGGGGGCCAAGGTGCTGGAACAGGGTGGATCGGCGGCCGACGCAATGGTTGCCGTGCAGACCGTTCTGGGCCTGGTCGAGCCGCAATCCTCCGGCCTGGGCGGCGGCGCCTTCCTGGTCTGGTACGATGCCGAAAGCGGCGAGCTCACTACGCTCGACGGCCGCGAAACCGCACCATTGGCCGCCACCCCGCAGCTATTCCAGAACGAGAATGGCGAGCCGCTGGACTTCTACGACGCGGTGGTCGGCGGACGTTCCGTGGGGACGCCGGGTACACCGGCATTAATGGAGGAAGCCCACAGCAAATGGGGCAACCTCGAATGGGCGGACCTGTTCACCGAGGCCACGACGCTGGCGCGCGAGGGCTTCACGGTCTCGCCCCGGCTTGCCACGCTGGTGGCCGACGATCAGGACCGCCTGACCCGGTTCCAGTCCACCGCCGACTATTTCTATCCCGAAGGGCAGCCCATTGCCGCGGGCGACACCCTGACCAACGCGGCGTATGCCGACACCCTCGACGCCATCGCGCAGAACGGATCCATCGCGTTCTATAACGGAGAGATCGCGCAAGGCATCGTCGACACCGTGGCGAACGCCGAAGGCAACCCCGGCGTGCTGTCGCTGATCGATTTGGCGATCTATCGCGTCAAGGAACGCCCCGCCGTCTGTGCCGCCTATCGCGACCGGGACGTTTGCGGCATGGGGCCGCCCTCCTCGGGCGCGCTGACCGTGGGCCAGATCCTCGGCATGCTGAACCAGTTCGACCTTGGGGAAATGGGCCCCCTCAGCCCCGAAGCGTGGCGCCTGATCGGCGATGCCTCCCGCCTCGCCTTCGCGGACCGGGGCGAATACATGGCCGACAGTGACTTCGTGCCGATGCCGACCGATGGTCTTGTCGCCCCCGCCTACCTGGAAAGCCGCGCCATGCTACTGAACGGCGGCGAAGCGCTGAACGAGGTCAGCGCCGGCGCGCCGGAATGGTCGCACGCGATGAACTGGGCCACCGACCAGTCCATCGAATTTCCCTCGACCTCGCATATCTCGATCGTGGACGCGGACGGAAACGTTCTGTCGATGACCACCACCATCGAGAACGGCTTCGGCTCGCGCCTGATGGCGCCGGGCGGGTTCCTTCTGAACAACGAGCTGACGGACTTCTCGTTCTCGACGCATCAGGATGGCGACCCCATCGCCAACCGGGTCGAGCCCGGAAAACGTCCCCGTTCCTCGATGTCGCCCACGATCGTGATGCAGGACGGTGCGCCTGTCCTGGCCATCGGGTCGCCCGGCGGGTCGCGCATCATCGGGTACGTGGCGCAGGCCATCATCAACCACGTCGACTGGGGCATGGACGTGCAGCAGGCCTTGGGCGCCCCGCATGCCGTGAACCGCTTCGGCACCTTTGACCTTGAGGAAGGCACCGCGATTGCCGATCTGGCCGAACCGCTGGGCGAGATGGGGTTCGAGACCAACCTGCGTGACCTGACCTCGGGTCTTCACGCCATCCAGATCGACGGAGAGACGTTGCGCGGCGGTGCCGATCCCCGCCGCGAAGGCGTCGCGGTCGGGCAATGATCCGCACGGTTATCCTTCTGGGCCTGTTCTGCGCCGCGCCCGCGGCGGCGCAGGACTGGTGCGAGTATTCGGGGCTGAACCCGGCCGAACGCACCATCTGCAACGATCCGGCGCTTCAATGGCGCGACGCCGCGCTGAACAGTCTGTGGGACCAGAACGACGGCGGTGACGGCTTGCCGGTATCGCAGGAAGACTGGCTGGAGCGCCGCGATTCGTGCGGGACCGATGTCGGCTGCATCGCCGACGCCTACGACACCCGCATCCTGCGACTACGGGACGTGCTGACCACCCGCGCCGCTCCGCCGGCACGGCCCTGGTGCGACAACCCCGGCCTGTCAGCGACCGAGGCGACGATCTGCGCAACGCCCTTCCTGGCGGATCTGGACGCGGCGCTGTCCAAGCTGGATTCAACGATGAACCGAAAGCCACCCAACCCCGATGTGTGGCTGGCCGAACGCGACACCTGCGGGACCTCACCCGACTGCATCGAAACTGCCTATCTCGACCGGATTGCCGGGTACGGCCGTCTGTTGCGCGAACCGGACGGAATTTGAAGGAACTGATCCGATAACCCGGCTCCCTTTCAAGATCGGCGGGCAGATCATCGAACCCGGCACCAGCCGCACGGTGGAGCTGCCTGTTTCGGTCATGTCCGACCATACCCCGGTCACGATGTCTGTCCACGTGATCCATGGGCGGCGCGACGGACCGACATTGTTCGTGTCCGCCGCCGTGCACGGGGACGAAATCATCGGTGTCGAAATAGCGCGTCGCCTGCTTCATGCCCCCCAGGTCCAGAACCTGCGCGGCACCCTTCTGGTCGTTCCCATCGTCAACACGTTCGGGTTTCTCAATCACTCGCGTTACATGCCTGACCGCCGGGACCTGAACCGATGCTTTCCCGGCAGCGAGTCAGGCTCGCTGGCCTCGCGTCTTGCGCATATCCTGATGACCGAGATCGTGGCCCGGTCGGATGTGGGAATCGACCTGCATTCGGCTGCGATCCACCGCACCAACCTGCCGCAGATCCGCGTCTCGGCCTCGCAACCAGACACGCTCGACCTCGCGCAGGCCTTCGGCGCACCGCTGGTGATCCGTGCGAAGTTGCGCGACGGCTCCCTCCGGGCGGCTGCGCGCGATGCTGGGGTCGACATCCTGCTGTACGAAGCGGGTGAAGCGCTGCGCTTCGACGAGATGTCGGCCCGCATCGGCGCCTCGGGATGTCTGCGCGTGATGCACAAGTTAGGCATGATCGCCCGCAAGGGTCTGCCCCGGCGCGAGGCGACGCCGATCACGGTGCGCAATTCGTCCTGGGTACGCGCGCCGGCCGGGGGTCTGCTGCGCCTGTTCCGCGAAGTGGGTGAAACCGTCGAGGCCGGGCAGACCCTGGCGATCGTCGCCAATCCCTTTGGAACCAAGGAGACGGAGATCGTCGCCCCGGCGACCGCGGTGGTGATGGGGCGCGCGACGATGCCGGTCGCGAACGAAGGCGACGCGGTCTATCATCTGGCAGACGTGCCGGTCGACGATGCCGAAGATCGCCTGACGCAACTGGCCGCCGACCTCGAGGCGGACCCGATGTTCGACGAGGACGAGATACTTTGATCCGCGCGCCCGGTCGATCCGGACCGCCATGGGTATTTTCACAAGGGTGAAATGGCGGGCTGGCGCGCGCAACAGACCTTTCGACCGGCGCGCAAATCCCCTAGATGGGGCGAAACGCACATTCCCGGCGAAGGACGCACCCCGATGGCCAGCTATCAGTTCGTATATCACATGGACGGCGTCTCGAAGACGATCCCCGGCGGCAAGAAGCTGTTCGAGAACATCAAGCTGAACTTCCTGCCCGGCGTTAAGATCGGTGTCGTTGGCGCGAACGGTGCCGGTAAGTCGACGCTGATGAAGATCATGGCAGGCATGGACAAGGATTTCCAGGGCGAGGCCTGGCACGCCGAGGGGGTCCGCGTCGGGTATCTTGCGCAGGAGCCCGCGCTTGACGACAGCCTCGACGTGCGCGGCAACGTGATGGAGGGGGTCGCCGCCAAGCGCGCGAAGCTGGAACGCTTCAACGAGCTGGCCATGAATTACTCGGACGAGACTGCCGACGAGATGGCCGCGCTTCAGGACGAGATCGACGCCCAGAACCTGTGGGACCTGGACACCGAGATCAACATTGCGATGGAGGCCCTGCGCTGCCCGCCCGACGACGCGCCCGTCGACAGCCTTTCAGGCGGCGAACGGCGCCGCGTCGCCCTTTGCCGGCTGCTTCTGGAACAGCCCGAGATGCTGCTTCTGGACGAACCGACCAACCACCTGGATGCTGAGACGATCAGCTGGTTGCAGCAGCACCTGATCGACTACAAGGGCACGATCCTGATCGTCACGCACGACCGCTATTTCCTCGATTCGATCACCGGCTGGATCCTCGAACTGGATCGCGGGCGCGGCCTGCCTTACGAGGGCAATTACTCCGCGTGGCTGGACCAGAAGGCCAAGCGGCTGGAGCAGGAAGCCCGCGAGGACAAGGCCAAGCAGAAGACCCTGTCGCGCGAGCTTGACTGGATCCGTCAGGGGGCCAAGGCCCGGCAGGCCAAGTCGAAGGCCAGGATCCAGGCCTATGAGAAGATGGCGGGACAGTCGGTGCGCGAGCGGATCGCCAACGCCCAGATCGTCATCCCCAGCGGCGAGAGGCTGGGGTCGAAGGTGCTTGAGGTCGAGGACCTGCGGCTGGTCAAGGGCGACAAGCTGCTGATCGACGAACTTTCGTTCGCGCTGCCCCCGGGCGGGATCGTCGGCGTGATCGGGCCGAACGGCGCCGGCAAAACGTCCCTGTTCCGCTGCCTTACCGGGCAGGATCAGCCGGATCAGGGCCGAGTCGATTGGGGCGATACGGTGCAGCTTTCCTATGTGGACCAGTCCCGCGACGCGCTCGACCCGCAGGCCACGGTTTGGGAAGAGATTTCGGGCGGCGGCGAGGTGATCGACCTGGGCGATGCGCAGATGAACTCTCGCGCGTATTGCGGGGCATTCAACTTCAAGGGCACGATCCAGCAGCAGAAGGTCGGCCTTCTGTCGGGGGGCGAGCGCAACCGCGTCCACATGGCGAAACTGTTGAAATCGGGCGGCAACGTTTTGCTGCTCGACGAACCGACGAACGATCTGGACGTGGAAACGCTTCGGGCGCTAGAGGATGCTTTGGAGGATTTCGCAGGTTGCGCGGTCATCATCTCTCACGACCGCTTCTTCCTCGACCGCCTCTGCACGCATATTCTGGCGTTCGAGGGGAACGGCCATGTCGAATGGTTCGAGGGCAACTTCGAGGCCTACGAGGAAGACAAGAAGCGCCGTCTGGGCGAGGATGCCGTCCGCCCGACGCGCGTGAAGCACAAGAAGTTCGCACGCTAAGCGCAACCGCTTCGACCCGCCCACCAAGGGCGGGTCACCGACTGGCCTTACGCCGGAACACCCGGTCGAGACTGTTGGACACCGAGGCACAGGGGACTTCTAGAATCAGACCGACGATCGGTCGCCATCTGGACGATGGCTGATACAGCGGTTTCCGTCAGATCGGCGGCAGGCCGCGCTTCAGCTCGTCGATCCATGGTCCGGCGACCGCATCCGAGGGCGCGCGCCAGTCGCCCCGGGGAGACAAGGCGCCGCCGGGGGATACCTTGGGCCCGTTGGGCAGGGCGGACCGCTTGAACTGGCTGAACGCGAAGAACCGGTGCAGGAACACTTCCAGCCACTTTGCAATCTCGGCGAGGTCGTATTCCCGCTTGGCCGTCGCCGGAAAGTCGATCGGCCAGCTGCCTTGCCCGGCATCGTGCCAAGCATGCCACGCCAGGAAGGCGACCTTCGAGGGCGCAAGCCCGTAGCGCATGATATGGAACAGGAAGAAATCGTGCAGGTCGTAGGGGCCGATCATGTCCTCGGTCGACTGAAGCTCTTCCTCTTCGCCCTGGGGGACAAGCTCAGGTGAGATCCGGGTGCCCAGGATCGCTTCGAGGACTTCGACCGTCGTTGCGTCGAACTGGTCGGTCTGCATGGTCCACCGCACGAGATACTGGATCAGCGTCTTGGGCACGCCTGAATTGACGGCGTAATGGCTCATCTGATCGCCGACGCCGTAGGTGCACCAGCCCAACGCGAGTTCGGACAGGTCGCCAGTACCAATGACAAAGCCGCCATTCTGGTTGGCCAGTCGGAACAGGTAATCCGTGCGCAGCCCGGCCTGCACATTCTCGAAGGTGACGTCATAGACCGGTTCACCCCCGGCAAAGGGATGCCCCATGTCCGTCAGCATCTGCTCGGCAGCCGGGCGGATATCGATCTCGGCCGCCTCGATGCCCAGCGCCTGCATCAGTTTCCACGCGTTGCCCTTGGTTTCGTCCCCGGTGGCGAAGCCCGGCATCGTGTATCCCAAGATCGTCGTGCGTGGCAGGCCCAGCTTGTCGCAAACCTTCGCGGCCACGATCAGCGCGTGCGTGGAATCAAGGCCACCAGATACGCCGATGATCATGCGTCCCCCGCCTGTCGCCTCGAACCGGCGGCGCAGGCCTTCGACTTGGATGTTGAACGCCTCGTAGCAGTCCTGGTCGAGGTGGCTGCGCCGGTTGGGCACATAGGGATAGCGCCGGATCGGGCGGATCAGACCGGCATCCTGAAAATGGGGCCGGTGGTCAAAGGGGATGCGACGAAATTCGCGGTGCGACATCTCGGCCGAGTCGGAATATGTCCCGGTGCGCATCCGTTCGTTCAAGATGCGCTGCGTGTCGATATCGGCCAGGCAAAGCTGCGGATCGAGGGAAAAGCGCTCGGACTCGGCCATCAGGTCGCCCAGCTCGTAAATCGCGCCCTGCCCGTCCCAGGCCAAATCCGTGGTGCTTTCCCCCGGGCCAGCCGCCGAATAGGCGTAAGCCGCCATCGCCCGCGCCGATTGCGATCGGCAGAGCATGTGGCGTTCGTCCGATTTGCCGATGGTAATGTTCGACGCCGACAGGTTCGCGAGGATCGTGGCGCCGTGCAGCGCGGCCTCGGACGAGGGAGGGATGGCTGCCCAGTAATCCTCGCAAATCTCGACGTGCAGGACGAACCCCGGCAGATCCGAGGCTTCGAAGATCAGATCGCTGCCGAAGGGCACATCCGTGTCGCCCAAACGCATGGTTCTGCCCCTGACGTTCCGGCCATGGGCAAACCAACGTTTCTCGTAGTATTCGCGGTAGTTCGGAAGGTAGGATTTCGGCACCACGCCAAGGACGCGCCCGCGCGAGATCACGATCGCACAGTTGTAAAGCTTTCCGCCCTGCCGCATCGGCGCGCCCACCAGTAGCACCGGATCCAGATCCGAGCTTTCCCGCACGATCCGGTCCAGCGCGTCCTCGACCGCGCCCAGTAGCGCGGTCTGCATGTGCAGATCGTCGAGCGCATAGGAGGACAGGCAAAGCTCGGGGAAGACCAGAAGGTCTACGCGCGCCGCGTGGGCGCGCTTGGCCTCTTCGAGGATGGCGTCGCGATTATAGGCGACATCGGCGGTCCGCACGCGTGGCGTGCTGGTCCCCACCCGGACGAACCCGTGCCGATGCAGGGCATAAAAGCTTTCCGGCGAAAGACGATCCGTCATTCCAATCCTTCCTCGAACATTTCGACCGCGACCTGCAAACACGCGAGGCGGACGCCGCTACGTCCGATCGAGCCGAAATGTTCCTCGCGATGCAAGGTCTTGCGGTTGCGGACGGCGCATCCGAAATGAACCAGGCCTTCTTCGGCGCCTCCCGCGGGACCGGCAAATCCGGTTACCGAAAACGCGACATGGGCCGCGGACCTGTCCAGCGTCCCATCGGCCATGGCAATCGCAACGGGGCGCGAAACAGCCCCATGCCGATTCAGAAGATCGGGCGGCACCCCCAGCATGTCGGCCTTTGCCCGATCCGTATAAACGACGTACCCCCGGTCAAAGGCATGGGAACTGCCTTCGACATCGGTGAAGAGAGATGCGACCAGACCGCCCGTGCAGCTTTCGGCGGTGGCCAGCATCCGTTCCAGGCCGCAGGCGCGATCCAGAACCTGCCGTATCCGATCCTGCAAGGCGTCGGGTATGTCGGTGACGAGCGTTTCGACCATCTTCAATCCCTTGGGGCTTCCTCGCCCAACGGAGTTTCGCGCCGTCGGTTTCCCGAGGACTGGCCCGGGGCGACCATGACCCGAGATTCAGGCGTTCGCCGCCTTGGCGATACGGCCGGCCACCATGGGTTCGGGCACACCCGTCGTTGTCGGGAACGTCACCGGGATACCCCCAAGACGACACATCGCGAGAAACGCAAAGCACTGCGCCTCGATGGCGTCGCCCTGCCAGCCCACTTCCTCGGCAGGCTCAATCCGGATGCGGGCATAGGTCTCGATCATCCGAAGCAGGGTCGGATTGTGGCGCCCGCCGCCGCAGACGATCAACCGATCCGGCCGTTCCGGCAGAAGATCGAGGCCGCGCCCAACGGCAGACGCGGTAAAGGCCGTCAGCGTGGCAGCCGCGTCCCCGGGGGGCAGATCATGTACCCAGTCATGCCCGAAATCGAACCGGTCGAGCGATTTGGGATAGTCCCGCGCAAGGTACGGGTGCTTCAGCTGCGCGGTCAGTCGCGCGTCGTCCACCCGTCCAGCGGCCGCAAGCTTTCCCCCACGGTCCATATCCCCGAGGCCCAGATAAGCCACAAGATCGTTGATCGGGGCATTCGCCGGCCCCGTGTCGAACGCGATCAACGTCCCGTCGGCATCGCGCGCCGTCACGTTGCCCACACCGCCGAGGTTCAGAACGGCCGTCCCCGCGCCATCTTCCAGATCGCGTAGCAGCGCCCCGTGATAGATCGCCGACAGCGGTGCCCCCTGGCCGCCGGCCTCCATATCCCCGCTTCGAAAATCGTAGACAACCGGAACGCCCAGGATGTCGGCCATCAGTTTCCCGTCGCCAAGCTGCCGTGTCTGCCCCTTTCGACCCTCGTCCGGGGCACGGTGCAGCACGGTCTGACCGTGGAATCCGACGGCAGCGATCTGGTCCACCGAAAGGCCTGCATCCGTGACGAGGTTGCGCACGGCGTCCGACTGGGCGCGGGTGATTCTGTCTTCCGCGTCGGCAAAGATCGCTGGCTCGGGGCCCTCGAAATTCCAGGCGCGCGCTTCGGACAGGCATCGCGCCAGCATGTCCCGCGTTTCGGTGTCGTAGGGCGCCAGGGTGTAGGGCCCGAACTCGATCACGCGGGTGCCGTCGCTGCGCAAGAGCGCCACGTCGATATGCCCGTCGAGGACGGTTCCGGTCATCAGTCCGACGGTCCAGTCAGGATCCATTGTCACTCTCCGTTCAGGGCGTCGCCGACATCGCGGCGCAGGTCTGCGATCCCGCTGTCGGCATGGCGTGTGGGGTGGACGCGGTTGGTCAGCAGGGTCCAGGCGCGGCCGGCGTCGAAGTCGACCCAAAGACCGGTACCCGTAAACCCGGTATGGCCAATGGTCGCGGGCGAACACGCCATGCCCCCGGACCAACCGGCATGGCGGCGTTCCCACCCGTGGGTCCGCGTGTCAGACAGGGGCTGCGCGATCTCGGTCGGGCCGCGGGCCAGCACCATCTGCGCGAAGTCGAGGACCGCCGTCCCCGTTCCGAACAGACCGGCATGCCCCGACCCTTTCAGCGCATGGCAATTCTCGTCATGCACCTCTCCCCGGATCAGACGCCCCCGCCATGAGCAGACCTCGGTCGGGGCGCAGGTTTCCGGGTCGGGATGGAACGTGAAACCGGGACCGGGGTCCACGTCTTGGATGCCCCGCCCTTCGATCCGTTCCAGCGCGATACCCAGAAGAATGAAGTTGATGTCCGAGTAGACCGGTGTCGCCAGATGGCGCCATTCGCGCTGAAGGACAAAGGCGCGCAGCGTCGCCGGGTCGCTACCGTAGGTATAGATCGGCTCGACCGCCGGGAAGGGCGTCTGGTGGCCCAGACATTGCCGGACAGTGACCTGCCGTTCCCAGGCCGCAAGGTCGTATTGGCGCAGATCAGGGATCACGTCGGTCAGCGGGGCGTCGAGGGCCATGCGACCGGCCCGAACGTGGCCGAGAATGCGTTCGGTCGTGAAGATCACCTTGGTCAGGGAGGCGAGGTCGAAGACGGTCTCCTCCCTCATCGGCTCGGGCGCGGGGATGCGCGCGGCCTGACCCTGTGCGACCAAGGTCCGGTCGTCCCCGTCGATCACTCCAAGAACGGCGCCGGGGATGCGGCCCGCGTCTATGGCCGCGTCGATCAAGGACAGGGCGCGGTCGATCTTCATGACAATGGCTCCTTGGCGACCCGGTGGTCGGGGCCGACCTCCTGCCACGTCTGGTCCGGCGGGACAAATCCCACGGGGCGCAGAAGCGACGGCACCTCTTCGGTGTCCAGCGTGTAGTCGATCCGTCGGCGATCGATCGAGGGAATCGCCGAGATGAGCTTCTGCGTATAGGGATGGCGCGGAGACGACAGGACATCGCGTGCCGCGCCAACCTCTACAATGCGTCCGGCATATAGCACCGCGATCCGGTGCGCGATCCGTTCCACCACGGCCATGTCGTGCGAGACGAACAGATAGGCCAGCCCGAACTCTCGCTGAAGATCGACCAGCAAATCCAGCACCTTCGCCTGAACCGAGACGTCCAGCGCCGACACGGCCTCGTCCAGCACCAGAACCTTCGGGTTCAGCATCAGGGCGCGGGCGATGCACAGGCGCTGACGCTGGCCGCCGGAAAATTCGTGCGGGAACCGATCCAGATCGTCGGGCAGATCCACCCGCCCCAGCAGCGTGCGCATTCGCTCTAGCACATCGGCATCCACATTCTGTCCGGCGGCGATCACAGGTTCGGCCAGAAGCCCGCGCACCGTCATCCGGGGGTTGAGGGACGCGTTCGGGTTTTGGAACACCATCTGGACGGCAGCCGTGCCCCCCGTCTCGATCCTCCCGGCCGAGGGGCGCACGAGGTCGAGGATCGCCCGCGCCGTGGTCGACTTGCCCGAGCCGCTTTCGCCGACGATCCCCAGCGTCTCTCCGGGGACCAGGTCGAAGGACACGCCATCGACGGCGTGAACCACCCCGCGGGTCTTGCGAAGGAACCCACCCCCTACGGGGAACCGCACGCTGAGGCCGCGGACATCCAGCGCGGGGACCTGCCCCGTGCGCGCGCCGTCGGTCCGCGCAGCCTGCCCGGCCCGGAAATGGGGCACCGCACCCAGCAGGTGGCGGGTATAGTCATGAGCGGGCCGGTCCAGCACCTGGTCGGCCGCGCCGTTTTCCACCGCCTCACCACCCCGCATCACCATGATCCGATCCGCCAGACCCGCCACGAGGCCAATATCGTGCGTGATGAAGATCAGGCCGGTCCCGGTGTCGCGCTTCAGCTCGGCCAGAAGTCCCATGATCTGCGCCTGTATCGTGACGTCAAGCGCGGTCGTCGGCTCGTCCGCTATCAGAAGTCGCGGCTCGCCCGCCAGTGCGATGGCGATCATCACCCGTTGCAGCATCCCGCCCGACATCTGGTGCGGGGCTTGGTCCAGCCGGCGCGCGGCGTCCGGGATGCGCACGCGGTCCAGCGCCCGGATCGACGCGTCCCGCACGGCCCGTCCCGACAGGCCATGCTGCTTGCGGAACACCTCTCCGATCTGCGTGCCGACCTTCAGAACCGGGTTGAGCGAGGTCATCGGCTCTTGGAAGATCATCCCGATTTCGCGACCGCGCAGGCGCTGCATCTGCCCCTCGGACGCGGTGGCAAGGTCGATCTTCCTGTCGAACGTCGCCCGCCCGCCCAGGATCCGCCCGCCGCCGAAATCGATCAGCCGATTGATCGCCATTGCGGTGACGGACTTGCCGGACCCGCTTTCGCCGACGATGGCCAGCGTCTCTCCGGCGGTGACGTCGAAATCGACGCCGTGCACGACCTCGGTCTCGTGCCCTTCCTGCCCGAAGCCGACGCGCAGATCCCTGACCGACAGAAGCGTCATGCCAGCGCCCTTCTGGTCCGCGGATCGAACACGTCGCGCAGGGCGTCGCCCAGCAGATTGAAGCCCAGAACCGACAGCATGATGACAAGGGCGGGGAAGATCAGCATCCAGGGCGCCGTCTCCATCAGGTTGCGGCTGTCCGACAGCATCAGGCCAAGCGACGGGCTAGGCGGCTGCGTGCCGAGGCCCAGAAAGCTCAGCGCCGCCTCGGTCAGAAGGGCCCAGGCCAGCGCCAGGGTGATCTGCACGGTCAGGGGCGCGACGAGGTTCGTCAGAAGGTGGCGGATCAGGATGTAGCGGCGCGAACTGCCGAACGTGCGTGCCGCGTCCACGAAACTGCGGGTCTTCAGCGACAGCGCGGGGCCGCGCACAACGCGCGTGAAGATCGGCGTGTAGACGATGGCGATCGCCACGACCGAGGTGACGAGGCCCGGCCCCAGGATCGCGACGATCAACAGCGCCAGCAGAATGGCCGGAAACGCCAGCAGCACGTCCATCGCCCGCATCACGGCCCCGTCCCACAGCTTGCCGAACCACGCCGCGGTCAGGCCCAGAACCGTTCCGGCCCCCGCCGCAAGACCGACGGACAGAAGCGCCACCGCGAAGGACTGGCCGATCCCCACCATCAACCGGCTGAGGATGTCGCGGCCGAACAGATCGGTCCCCATCCAGTAGGTCGCACCGGGGCCTTGCAACCGCGCCAGCCGGTCCTGCGCCAGCGGATCGTGGGGCGTCAGGCCCAGCAGACCCAGCACGGCGGCGACGGCGAAAACCGCGATGACGACCACCCCGATCTGGCCGGACGTATGCCGCAGAAGCGCACGCAGGACCGCCATCAGCTTGCCCCGTACCGGATGCGGGGATCCAGCGCGGCATAGGCCAAGTCGACGAGCAGGTTCACCAGAAGAAAGTTGAACGCGATGAACAGGACGACCCCCTGAACGAGCGCGTAATCACGTTGCAGGATCGCATCCAGAACCACGCGCCCCAGCCCCGGCAGGGCGAAGATCTGCTCGACGATCACCGCGCCGCCCAACAGGTACCCGAACTCGACTCCGCTGAGCGTGATCACCGGGATCAGGGCGTTCGGCAGGGCGTGACGCCAGATGACATAGCGTTGAGAAAACCCCTTCGACCGGGCGGTGCGCACGTAGTCCTCGCCAAGGATATCCAGCATCGCCGCGCGCGAGATCCGCGTGACAGCCGCAGCGAAGGCGGTCCCTAAGGCAATTGCGGGCAGGATCATCTGCGCAAGGTTGCCCAGAGGATCCTCAGTCAGGGGAACGAACCGGCCCATGGTCGGCAAGATCCCGAAGACCACCGACAGGATATAGATCGCAAGAAGCGCCAGCACGAAGTTCGGGGTGGACTGCCCGATCATGGCGAAGACCCGCACGATCAGATCCGAAGGACGCTCGACCCGCGTGGCCGCGAATACGCCCGCGGGCAAGCCGATCATCAGGGCGATCACCATGGACAGAAGCGCAAGCTCCAGCGTCAGGGGAAAGCGGTCGATTATGATCCGCGACACCGGCTGTCCGTAGGTCACCGAAAGCCCCAGATCGCCCTGAAGCAGACCGGTCAGCCAGCGCCAGTATTGCACCGCCCAGTTCTGATCCAGCCCGAAATACGCCGTCAGCGACTCGCGCTGTGCGGGCGTCAGAAGGCCGGATTCGGTGCCCAGCATCGCCGTGATGGCGTCGCCGGGCACCAACCTGATCGCCACGAAAACGAAGACCGAGACGCCGAGCATCACGACGGGAAACATTAGCAATCGGCGCAGGACGTAGCTCATGCGGTTCCCTCGGGCGCCCCGGTCAGGATCACTCGGACAGCGTCACGTCGACCAGGCCGAACAGCGATCCGGTCGGCGTCGCCTCGAACCCATCCACGCCCTCGCGCTGCGCGGTGTAGGTATAGCCGGTGTAAAGCCAGACCCAAGGCGCCATCTCGGCCAGATGACGCTCGAACTCTGCGAAGATCTCCTTGCGGACAGCCTCGTCCGTCTCGACCCGGCCTTCCTGCATCAGATTGTCCAGCGTGTCGTCGATGTAGTTCGCGACGCCTTGCAGGTTCCCGTCTTCGGTCCAGTAGCGGTTGTACATCGTGTAGGGGTCCGCACGCCCGCCGTTCAGCGCGACGGCCATGTCGAAATCGCCGGCCAGCCAGCTGTCGATATAGACGTTCATCTCCTGCATCTCGATGGTCAGGTCGATCCCGACCTCGGCCAATTGCGACTGGATCAGCTGCGCCTCGGCCGCGGCGGTGGGCGGCTCTCCGTTGGCGGCCATGATCGTGGCGGAAAAGCCGTCCTCGTACCCGGCCTCGGCCAGAAGTTCGCGTGCCCGGTCCTGATCCTGCTCGTAACAGAACAGGGTCGAAGGATCGTTGCGATAGGCGGGCGAGGTCAGGGGGCCGGTGACTTCACCTTCGCCCAAAAGCGCCGCGTCGAGGATATCCTGCCGGTCGAGCGCGCAAGAGATCGCCTGACGCACCGCAAGCTCGCCCATCGGCTCGCGCGAGGCATTCAGTTGCAGGACATGGTAGCTGAGCGTCGGGGCGGTGTTCAGCTGAAGGCTGTCCTCGCGCGGGACCAGCGTTGCCACCAGGGGATCGCTGAGAAGTGCGAAATCCGCTTGCCCGGCGCGCAAGCTGGCCAGGATCGCGGTCTCGTCGGGCAGGACGCTGACCTCGATCCCGTCATAGGCAATGTCGCCGCCATGCCATCCGTCGAAAGCCGTCAGGCTGGCATTCGCGTTGGGCGTGCGCGCGTCCAGCGTGAAGGGACCCGATCCCATGACCTCGGTCCCGACGGTCCCGGCCTCGATGGCGGACGCGGGAACGATGGCCGCGTTGATCGACGCCATGCCGTTCAGGATCGGCACGTTCGGACCATCCAGCTGGAAGACCACGGTCTGGTCGTCCGGCGTCTCGATCGCGGTGATCGAGGTATAGTTGGCGCGCGCCGACGCGCCCGTCGCCTCATCGAGGATCCGCTCGAACGAGGCTTTGACATCCGCCGCCGTGACGGGGCTGCCGTCATGGAAGGTCGCGTCGGGGTCCAGGTTGAACGTCAGGGTGGTGGCGTCTTCGGAAAACTCCCAGCTTTCGGCGACGGCGGGCTGGATTTCCAAGTTCGGGCCAAGGCGCACCAACGGCTCGTAAAGAAGCTCCAGAAGGCGGATCGACGCGAAGGCCGTCTGGGTGTGGGGGTCGAGGCCCGTCGCATCCTGCGACCAGGCGACGTTCAGCGTCTGGGCAGCAGCAGGCGCCGCGATCCCGGCCGCAAGACCGAGGGCGAGGGCCGAAGCAAGAGGTCTTGAGAATGTCATGTAATGTCTCCCTTGAGGTTCATGCGGGGTTGGCCCCCGCTTTCTCTATCGCGCGCCGCAGGACTCCGCCTTCCGCGTCAATCGCTGAACGCGCCGCGTCTGCGTCAAGGCCCGTCATTTCCATCAGGATCGCCAGCTTCACCGACCCGCCGGCCGCGTCGAGCGTGGCCCGCGCCGCGTCCTCGGAACAACCGGTCACGTCCATGATGATGCCGACGGCTCGTTCGGCCAGCTTGCGGTTCGACACCGCGACTTCGACCATCAAGTTGCCATAGGTCTTGCCGATGCGGATCATGCTGGCGGTACTGAGCATGTTCAGGACCATCTTCTGCGCCGTCCCCGATTTCAGCCGGGTCGAGCCGGTGACGACCTCGGGGCCGACGACGGGGGAAATGGCGATGTGGGCCATTTGCGCGATGACAGAGTCAGGGTTGCATGACAACGCGACCGTCGCCGCGCCGACGCCGCGCGCATGTCTCAGGGCGCCGACGACATAGGGGGTCTTGCCGCTGACGGCGATCCCGACGACGACGTCCCGGTCTTTCAGGTCGATCCCCTCGAGGTCCCGGGCGCCCTGCCCTTCGTCATCCTCGGCGTTTTCGATGGAATTGCGAAGCGCGACGTCGCCCCCGGCGATCAGGCCGATCACCATGCCCGGAGGCACTGAAAACGTGGGCGGGCATTCCGAGGCATCAAGGACACCCAGCCGTCCGCTGGTCCCCGCCCCGATATAGATCAGCCGCCCGCCATCCGCGAACGCCGCCGCGATGCGGTCCACGGCCCGCGCGATGTTCGGCAGTTCGGCCCGGACGGCGTCGGCGACGCCGGCATCCTCGGCATTCATCAGGCCGACGATGTCTTCAGTGGGCAGGCGGTCGACCTCTGTCGTGCGGGGGTTCCGCCCCTCGGACACGAGGGCGCGAAGATCGCTTTGCGTGGCGGCGGACATGCCGATCCTCCGGTGAGTCGCATCAGGCTTTGGAATAAACTATTCCCTCTGAGGGTATTGGTTGCAATAGTCCATTCCATCGAATGTCGTTCCAGGGGGCGCCATGACCGTTCTTGCGAAGATCGAAGCGCATCTTGAAAGTCTGACCGAGGGCGAGAGAGAGATCGCGCGCGTCATCCTAGACGATCCCGAAGGCATCTTGCGCAAATCCTCGGGGGATCTGGCCAACGCCGCCGGTCGCAGCCAGTCGAGCGTGGTGAAATTTTGCCAGAAGCTTGGCTTTGCCGGGTTCCAAGACCTGAAGATGGAAATCAGCCAAGTCATCGCGATGCGCCGGGTCGGTGGATCGGACGAGGTGGTACACGGCACGATCGAAGCGCATGACAACTTGGCGCTGACCCTGCAAAAGCTGCTGGGCAGCAAAATCCACGCCATGCGCGAAACCCTTGCCGCCAACTCTGCGTCCGATCTGGACGCGGCCCGTGGCGCGATATCGAACGCACGACGGGTGCAGCTTGTGGGCGTAGGCGCGTCGTCCCTGGTCGCGCGGGATTTCGGGTACAAGCTGCAAAAGCTGGGGCGCGTGACCAGCTTCGATGCCGACAGCCACATCCAGATGGCGAATGCCGCCAGCCTTGGCCCCGGCGACCTGACGGTCGCGCTGTCGCAATCGGGGCGAAGTCTTGAGACGCTGCGCATTTCCCAGGCGGCCCACCAGCGGGGGGCGACGATCCTGTCCGTGACCGGCCTGCACCCCAACCCCTTGGCCGAACTTGCCGGAATCGCCCTGTTCACCGTTGCCGACGAGGAGCGTGTGCGGTCCGCAGCCATCACGTCGCGCGATGCGCAGCTTGCCCTGATGGACCTGCTGTTCCTGCGCATCGTGCAATCGCAGGAGGACGCGGCAGACCTGATCCAGGGGGCGGCCGAAGCGGTCGCGCCCCTGAAGCTCTAGGCGATCAGGCTGTGGCGTTCGCGATGCTCGAACGCCGCGCCGTCTTTGGCAAACAGATGCAGCGCCTCGGGCGGGAACCGCAATCCGATCCGCTCGCCCGATTTCTGCGCCGCGCTGCCGTCCGCCTTGACCACGAAAGGATCATCGGCGCCAAGGTCGACATGCAGATATGTCTCACCGCCCAGACGCTCGGCCACCATGACCTCGCCGGTGATCGTGCCCTGGTCCGGCGGGACGATGCCCACATGCTCGGGCCGGATGCCCAGGGTCAGGTCGCTGACATCCGGGCTTCCCTTCACCGGAACGTCGATCGGGTCCGAACCGGGCACGGTCACCCTCCCCGATCCACCTTCAGACCGCGCGGGCAGGAAGTTCATCTTGGGCGACCCGATGAAGCCGGCGACGAACTGGTTCTGCGGGTGGTGATACAGTTCCAGAGGAGTGCCTACCTGCTCGATCCGGCCGTCACGCAGGACGACGATGCGATCGGCCAAAGTCATGGCCTCGACCTGGTCGTGGGTGACGTAGACCATCGTGGTCTTCAGCTGCTGGTGCAGGCGCAGGATCTCGACCCGCATTTGTACGCGCAAGGCCGCGTCAAGGTTCGACAGCGGCTCATCGAAGAGGAAGATCGCCGGATCGCGCACAATGGCCCGACCGATGGCGACGCGCTGGCGCTGGCCGCCCGAAAGCTCCTTGGGGCGGCGTTTCAGCAGGGGTTCGAGGCCGAGGATATCGGCGGCCTTGCGCACCCGCTCGTCGATCACCTTCTTGTCCTCGCCCGCGTGGCGCAGGGCGAATGCCATGTTCCCGTAGACGTCCTTGTGCGGGTAAAGCGCGTAGGACTGGAACACCATTGCGATGCCCCGGTCCGACGGCGCGATCTCGTTCATGCGCTCGTCACCGATGATCACGTCACCGCCGCTGACCTCTTCCAGCCCAGCGATCATGCGCAGAAGCGTGGATTTTCCGCAGCCCGAGGGGCCGACGAAGACGACGAACTCGCCGTCCTTCACCTCAAGATCGACGCCGTGGATCACCTCGGTCTTGCCGAAGCGCTTGCGAACGTCGTTCAGGACCAGTTGGGCCATGGTTGTTATCCTTTTACCGCGCCGGCCGTGATCCCCGAGATGAGCTGGCGCGAGAAGATTGCATACAGCACCAGAACGGGAAGGATCGCGATGGAGAGCGAGGCGAGGACCGCGCTCCAGTTGACGGTGTATTGTCCGATGAATTGCTGCACGCCCAACGTGACGGTCTTGGTCGCATCCGACGACGCCAGGATCAGCGGGAACCACAGGTCGTTCCAGATCGGGATCATGGAGAAAACCGCGACGGTCGCCAGAACCGGACGGATCAGCGGCACCACGACCTCGAAGAAGATGCGGTACTCCGACAGCCCGTCCACGCGGGCGCAGTCCTTGATGTCGCGCGACAGGGTCCGCATGAACTCGGTCAGGATGAAGACCGCGATCGGCAGACCTTGCGCGGTGTAGACGAGGATCAGAGAGATCAGCGTGTTCACGAGGTTCAGGTCCACCATCAGTTGCAGGATGGCGACCGTGCCCAGCCGGATCGGCACCATGATCCCCAGGATCATGTAGATGCTCAGCAGCGCGTTCAGCTTGAAGCGGTATTCCGACAGCGCGTGCGCCGCCATTGCGCCCAGAAGCAGGATCAGGAACAGGGAGACGACGGTCACAATCAGCGAGTTGCCGTAATACAGCAGGAAATTGCCCTCCGTCAGGACGGTGGCGTAGCCCTCGGCGCTGAAGGTCTCGGGGCCAGGCAGGGCAAGCGGTTCGGTGAAGATGCCCCGCCGGTTCTTGAACGAGTTCATCACCACGATCAGCACCGGGAAGATCGCGATCAGCGTGTATCCCAGAAGGACGGCATGAACGCCCGCGGCGGTACCGATCCGGCCCATTCGGCCACGTCTTGCGCGGGTTGTGTCGACGGTGCTCATCGCTGGTGCCTCACATCTCGTAGCGGGTCAGGCGGCGCTGCACGCCGACGAGGTAGATCGTCACGCCGATCAGGATGATGAAGAACATCATGCTTGCCACGGTGGCGCCCATGTAGATGTCGCCGATCTGGGTCTGCTGTCCGAAGAAGGTCCGGAACATCAGCGTACCCATGATGTCGGTGGAATAATCGGGCGGCCCCAGAACCCCCTGGATCGAATAGATCAGGTCGAAGGCCGAGGTGAAGTTGCCGATATAGGTCAGGATCGCCACGATCCCCAGCGTCGGCAGGATCAGCGGCAGCTTGACCTTCCAGAAGATCGCCCACCCTGACAGGCCGTCCACCCGCGCGGCGTCCAGAAGCTCGTCCGGGACCGACAGGAGGGCCGCGTAGATCAGCATCATCGGGATGCCGACATATTGCCAGACCGAGATCAGCGAGACCGCCGTCAGCGCCGAGCTTTCAAGCCCCAGCCAGGGCGCATAGAGCCAGCCCAGCCCCACGCCTGACATCAGTCCTTCAGCCACGCCCCAGAGCGGTGACAGGATCAGCTCCCACACGAAACCGACGATGACGACCGACAGAAGCGTCGGCACGAAGATCAGCGTGCGATAGGTGCCGCCGAACCGGGGCGCCAGCGACAGAAGCGCGGCCAGTAGCAGGCCCAACGGGTTCTGCACGATCATGTGGATGAAAAACAGGATCAGGTTGTTCCAGAGCGCGTTCCAGAACCGCACGGCCCAGTTCGCGTCGAACAGAAGACGGTCGTAGTTGCCCAAACCGATCCAGACCGAACTGCCGTCGGACTGCCCGTCGAACAGGCTGAGGCGCAGGCTTTCGATCAATGGATAGATCGAGAAGATCGAATAGATCAGCACGGCCGGCGCGAGGAACACGACGATATGCGAAATGCCACCGGTCTTGCGGCGCCGGCGCTTGGTCTTGCTGTGCCCGCTCGCCTCGGAAACGATCTCGGTCATGGACAAACCTTCGGATACGGGGATGCGCCCGCCCGGTCAGGGGCGGGCGCGATCCGGGATCAGTCCTGCTGCGGCTCGTACCAGGACGAAAGGCCCTGCTGCAGATCCGCCGTGGCCTCTTCGGGCGTCATCGAATCGTTCAGCACGTTGGCGCTGTTCACCCACATGGTGTTCCAGGTGTTCGGCTCGCCACGGGACAGGATCTGGCTGGCGACGCGGACGGTCGACTCGCACTCTTCCCGGAACGAGATGAATTCCTGCGCCAGCGGGTTGTCGACCTCGAACTCGGCATTCGACAGCGAGAAGAAGCCCGGCAGAGCGTTTGTATAAAGCTCGGCGAATTCGGCGCTTGCCACCCATTCCAGGAAGGCGCGCGCCGCTTCGGGGTGATCGGTGTTTGCGTTCATCCCGATGCCGATATCGGTGTGGTCCGAGATATAGCAGGTGTCGCCCTCGGCCGCGACGGGCGGCGGGAAGGCCCCCATCTCGAAGAACGCCTGATCGGTGAAGCCCGTGATCTCCCACGAGCCGGCGGGATAGATCGCGGCGCGGCCCAGCGTGAACAGGTTCTGGCTGTCCGAGTAGCTTTGCGCCTGATAGGCGGATCCCATGTAGTCGGTCCAGCGCGCCATCTGCTCGTAGGGGGCGACGAATTCCTCGTCGGTAAACGCGGCGTCGCCGTCGATCAGGGCCTGACGCCCTTCCTCGCCCTTCCAGTAGGTCGGGCCGATATTGGTATAGGCCATCGTGGCGGCTTCCCACTGGTCCGCGCTGCCCATGGCCAGCGGGATGTAGGTGCCGTCCTCTTGGATGGCCTCCAGAACTTCGAAGAATTCCTCGACCGTGCCGGGCTCTTCCAAGCCAAGTTCCTCGAAGGCGTCGGCGTTGTAGATGAAGCCGTGGATGACCGAGGCCATCGGCACGCAGAACGTGTTCTGGCCGTCATCGGTGGACCATGCCGCCTTGGCGAAGTCCGGGAAGTTCGACAGGCCCTCGAGGTCCGAGATATCGGCAAGCTGGCCGCGATCGTACAGCGGCAGCGATCCGTCGAAGGACCGGCAGGTGATCAGGTCGCCCGCGGTGCCGCCTTCCAACCGCGCGTTCAGGGCGGCGTTATATTCGGTCGGCGCGGTCGGCTGGAAATCCAGGTTGATGTCGGGGTGGCTTTCCTCGAAGGCGGGGATCAACGTGTCGTCCCAGATCGCCTGATCCTCGGACCGCCAGCTTTCGATGGTCAGCGTAACCTCCTGCGCCAGCGCGCCACCTGCGGCGAGGCAAAGCGCGGCGGTCGCCGTCGTTTTCATCATCATCTGCTTCATCTCGTACTCCCTGTTATGTTTGGCCTGGCCCTTCCGAAAATTCCGCATTCCGGGCGGAACAGACGGCCGGCGCGCGCCAGGGGCACGCCGAAGTTCAGTCGCGTTTCTGCCCAACCTGCCATATATCCCGTAGATCACGGCCTTTGACATTTGCGTTGGTCGAATCGTCAGCACGGTTGAGCATTGCGGATGACCAGACCATTATCAAGACCAATTTAAAGCCACAGCAATACCAATACGTCGTTTTGGTATTGCCCGGAAAAAGAGTTGCCTGATAGTATGGAGGCGCATCGCAACGCACGGACCATCATGCGCCAGATCGACATCATCGCCATCGACGGGGGCGGCACCGGAACGCGCCTGCGTGCCGTGGACGCAGATGGTGCCGTTCTGGCCGAGGTTGCCTCCGGCCCTTCCAGCCTGACGCTAGGGGTCGAGCAGGCTTGGCGCAATATAGCGAAAGGCCTGCACTCGATCGCGACGCAATCCGGTGCGTCGCAGATCGGCGCACGCCTTGTCTGCGGATTGGCAGGCGGCCGGTCGCCGGAACGTCAGGCGCGGTTTCGCGCCCTGGGCCGGGAGGTCTGCGATGATATCGTCATCGTCACGGATGGGTTCGCGTCTTTGCTGGGCGCGCACGAAGGGCGGCCGGGTGTGGTCCTGGCAGTCGGCACTGGCGTTGCAGCCTACGCACTGAGCCGGAAGGGCCACGTGTCAAGCGCCAGCGCCTGGGGCTTCGCGATCGGTGACGAGGGCAGCGGGGCCTGGATCGGGCGCCGCGCCGTTGCGGCGTACAGTCGACACATGGATGGCCGCTTTGCGCAAACCGCGCAATTGTTCGAGGCGTTGCGATCCAAGGTCGGCGACACCTTCAATTCGGTTCAGACGTGGCTTTCGGATGCGAACGCCACGAAGTTCGCCACGCTGGCCCCTGTCGTCATAGACTGCGCCGCCGCGGGGGACGACGTGGCCGCTGGCATCATGGAGGAGGCGACGCGCGAGCTTGAGATTGCCATCGAAGCCATCGACGATGGGGGCCCTCTGTCCCTTCTGGGGGGACTGGGGCCGGTTTTCGCCCCACGTCTGCCGGCGCGGCTGGCGGCGCGGGTAACACCACCCAAAGGGAATGCCCTGGATGGTCTGATCCTGATGGGCCGCCGCGGATGGCGCGACGAGGCGGTGCCTGTGTCCGAAGACGAGTTGCGCCATGGATGACGGCCCCAACGGCAGCCTGCCCCGCTATCGCGCGCTGGCCAACAGCATCGCCCGGCAAATCGAGGATGGCGCGCTATCGCCCGGAATCGCCCTGCCCCCGGAACGCGCCCTGGCCGAACAGCACGGCGTCAGCCGGGTGACCGTGCGGAAGGCCATGGAGCAACTGAGCAGCCGTGGCCTGATCGAACAGCGCCGCGGGGCCGGGACGTTCGTCGCCCGACGCGTCATGCAGCCGCTTTCGGTTCTGACGAGCTTTTCCGAGGATGTCGCCGCCCGTGGCATGGTGGCTGAATCCCGCCTCATTCAAAGCGGCGTCGGTCGCGCCAGCCCCGAGGAGGTCATCGGGTTGGCCCTCGCCCCCGGGCATCCGGTCACGCGCATCACCCGCCTGCGCTCGGCCGATGGGCAACCGTTGGCCCTCGAAGCCGCGACGGTGCTGAACGAAGCGCTGCCAGACCCGGAGCAGATCACGGGATCGCTTTACGCCGCTTTGGAAGCCAGGGGCATGCGCCCGGTGCGGGCGGTGCAGCGCCTGACGGCAATTGCCATAGATGCCTACGCGGCCAACCTGCTGGACGTACAGGCAGGATCGCCCGCGCTGCTGATCACCCGCATCGGGTATACCGCTGAGGATCGGGCGGTCGAGTTTACACGCTCGACCTTCCGCGGGGACAGGTGGGATTTCGTGACGGAGCTGACATGACCCGACAGATCGACGGCACGATCCTAACACCGCAGGGCTGGATCGACGGCCGCCTGACGTATGACACCCGGATCGCCGCGGTGCGTGGTGACCCGGTGCCGGAGCCCGCGCCACCCTACGTGCTGCCAGGTTTCGTCGATCTGCACGTTCACGGCGGGGGCGGCGCCGACATGATGGAGGGAACCGAGGCAATCCGCACGGCCGCGCGACTGCACGCGCGCCATGGCACCACCGCGTTCTGCCCGACATCGGTCACCGCGCCGACCGGCGATCTGGACGCGTTCCTGGATGCCGTGCGCGACGTCATGGAGGATCCGCCCGAAGACGGGGCACGCCCCCTGGGCGCGCATCTGGAAGGGCCGTTCGTCAATCCGGGCAAGCTGGGGGCGCAACCGCCCTTCGCTCGCCCCGCCGATGCCGGTCAGCTGAAGGCTTGGGCCGCGCGCGCGCGCATCCGCATCATGACACTAGCGCCGGAGATGGATCCCGACGATGCACTCCTTGACGCGCTTCAGGCTGCGGGAATCCGCGTGCAGCTGGGTCATTCCTTATGCGACTATGCCCGCGCCAAGGCGGCCTTGGCGCTGGGTGCCGGCATCACACACCTTTACAACGCGATGAGCGTAATGGCCCATCGCGACAACGGCCTGTGCGGGGCCGCCTTCGCCCATGCCGACTTTGCCGAGATCATCCCCGATCTGATCCATGTCGAGGCCGGCGCGATCCTCGCCGCCCGCCGGGCGATTCCCCACTTGTACGGCGTGACCGACGCCACAGGCGGCGCGGGGATGCCCGACGGCACGTATCGCCTGGGGTCCTACGAGGTCGAGAAGTTCGAGGGGGCGATGCGCCTGCCCGACGGCACGCTGGCCGGGTCGGCGCTGACGATGAACACGGCCTTGCGCAACCTCGTGTCCATCGGGCTTCCCCTGGACGAAGCCTCGCGGCGGCTGTCGACCTATCCCGCGGATTGGCTGGGCCTGCCCGATCTGGGCCGTCTCACGCCGGGCGCCGGCGCCGATCTGCTGGTTCTGGACGCCGATCTGTCGCTGACCCGCGTGGTCGTAGGCGGCCGCGACATTCCCGACCTGAGGTAAGACATGGAGATCGTTCCCTGCCCCGACCGCCAGCGCGCCGTCGCCCTGACCGCCCGCCTGATCGAGGCGCGGTTGAGGGCCAAGCCCAATTTGGTCCTGGGCCTCGCGACCGGCCGCACGATGGAAGAGGTCTATGCCCACCTTGTGGCCAGCGGCGTCTCTTTCGCGCATTGCACGACGTTCAACCTGGATGAATATGTCGGCCTGCCGCCCGATGATCCGAACTCTTATATCAGCTACATGCGGCATCACCTCTTCGATCACGTCGATATCGATCCCGCCCGCGCGAATTTGCCGGACGGAATGGCACCCGACCTGACCGCAGCCGGCGCGGCCTACGAAGCCCGGATCGCCGAGGCGGGCGGGATCGACCTTCAGCTTCTGGGGATCGGCGAGTCGGGGCATATCGGGTTCAACGAGCCACTTTCCGCGCTGCGCTCGCGCACGCGCGACAAGATCCTGACCCCGACAACCCGCGGCCAGAATGCCGGCATGTTCGGTGGTGACAGCAGCGCGGTTCCGAAACGCGCCCTGACCATGGGCGTGGGAACGATTCTCGACAGTCGCGAACTGGTGCTTCTGGCGTCAGGGGCGTCCAAGGCCAAAGTGGTCGCCCGCGCGGTCGAAGGGCCTCTGACCGCCCGGATCAGCGCCTCGGCCATTCAGATGCACACATGCTGCAAGGTCGTGGTGGACGCGGACGCAGCGGCTGAGCTGGAGGACATCGAGTATTACCGCTTCGTCAGCAAGAACGAGGAAAAATGGGACGGTTATCGCGATCTTCTGTAATCCCGGCCGCGCCGATCGAGATCGTGCACAGCGCCCCCGGCTCCGCGCCAAGCGACGATGCTTTCGGCCTGCTGTACCGCCCAGGCGTCCTGCACGCGTGGGTGATCGATGGCGCGACGTCCGTCTCAGCCCGTCCAAACAAGGTCCTGCCCCACCTGAGCGACGCGGGCTGGTTCGCCCGGGCGCTGTCCCGGGAACTGACGACGTGCTTGCGCCATGGCGAGTTGACCGATGGTGCGCTGGGCCGTGCCTTGTCCTACCTGCGGGACCGGTTCGTCGCCCGCGCGGGGCCCAATCTGGATCACCACGATTTTCCGGTCGCTGCGATGACCTATCTACGGGTCTCCCGCGACGGGGCGCGATACGTGGTTGACAGCCTTGAGTTTGCGGATTGCTTCCACCTGACTGTGCCTTCTGCCCGGACGCGCCCTTCACCCGCCTTTCCGCTTCCGCCCCCGTTGCCGAAGATCGGGTTGCCGGAAACCGGGCCGATGATCGAACGAATGCGCCAGCGGCGGGACGCCCAGGTCAGAGATCTGTCAAGCACGGCCGTGACCATCGACGCGGCAAGCGTCGTAAGGGGTCACCGAAGCCGGAGGTTGGTCGATATGGAGTCCGACATCATTCTGGGCAGTGACGGGTATGCGCGGGTCTGGACGGAATACGCCTTACAGACGCAGGCGGCCGCGATGGCCGACCTGACGCAATTCGGGGCGGCCCGGGGGCTTCACAAGCTTCGCACGTGGGAACGGGCCAATCTCGGGCATGGCCGATCTCCGAAGGCGGCAGACGATGTAACCGTCCTGCGATTTCGGTTGGGCGCCCCGACCGGGCGCGGGCACGTCGTCAGAAACCGCACCAGCATGATCTGGCGGGCGACGCCCATGGGCCACGTCGAAGCGCAGCACCTTCTCCCTGCGGACGACCTGCGGGCCTGAGCACGCCCCGGTAAAAGCCACCTATTCGACAGGCGGCGTGCCGTGAGTGTGAAACGTCTCGATCGTCTTCAAACCCCAGGCCTGGCCCTTCTTGCGCTCGGGCTCGGTCCATTTCACCGGCTTCCAGTCGGGGGCCAGGATCAGGCGGGCGCCGGCATTCGCCAGTTCCACGCGGTTGCCCGCAGGCTCCCACACATACAGGAAGAACGTGCCCTGAATGGCGTGCTTGTGGGGACCGGTTTCAATATGGACGCCGTTTTGCAGGAAGATGTCGGCAGCGCGCAAGATATCCTCGCGCTGGTCGGTGGCGTAGGTGACGTGGTGCAGACGCCCTTGCCCGCGCCCATGCTCTTCGGTGCAGGCGAGGTCATAGGTCTTGTTGTTGACCGTGAACCAGCAGCCGCCGATCCGCCCGTTGTCGAGTTGGATATACTCGGTCACGCGCGACCCCAGGCACGTTTCCATGAAGGTGCGGAAGGCGGTGATGTCGTCAGCCAGCAGGTTGACGTGGTCGATCCGGCGGGGCGGGGCACCGGTATAGGCCGACGCGGTGTTCTTGAGCGCGGGACGATCGGCCGTGTCCCCGGGGTCGTACCAGCAAGTGTCATAGTAGATTTCGAAGAGGTGGCCGAACCCGTCTTCGAAGCGGAAGGCCCGGCCGTGGCCGTCATCGCCGTCGACCCAGCCATGCGTCTTGTAGTCGGACGCCTCGATGGCGGCGACTCGCCGCTCCAGCGCCTCGGGGCTGGCGGCGCGATAGCCGATATGCCCGACGCCGGTCCGGTCCGACCGCGTCAGCTTCAGAGAGTGATATTCGTAATCGTCCCAAGCGCGTAGATAGGCGCTGTCGGCGTCCTGGCCCGAAAGTTTCAGCCCGTAGACCCGGGTGAAGAAATCGAGGCTTTCGTCGAAACGGTCCGTCAGCATCTCAACATGGCCGAGGTGAGCGATGTCATGGGTCACAGGATAGGTCCCTCCGGTCTGTATATTGCGCGGCGGTCCCGCGTCATGCCTTGGCTTCGGGCGACGTCATCCCCCGGGCATATTCGGACGCCTGTCGGATACCCCCAAGCGGGAAGATATGAGCCGACTCCACCAGGGTATCAGGCGTCCGGGCGCGATATTCGGCGATCTGGGCAAGGACGTCGCTCGGCTCGAACGGTTTGACCAGCTTGGTCACGTCCTTGGCGCGCTTTTGCAGGACGGCATAGGATGGACCAACCCCGCAGGCGACCGCAAATTTCAGCAAGGTCTGCAACTTGGCGGGGCCCGCCACGCCCACATGGACGGGTAGACGGATCCCCGCCTTGCGCAGGCGCTGCTCCCACTCGATGACCGGCTTTGCGTCGAAGACGAATTGCGTAACCATCGCCATCTTCGCATCCGTGCGGTCGGCGAAATCTTGTTTCCATCGCACGGCATCATCGACGATCCGATTGCTGTCATCGGGGTCGATTTCGCGATTGCCTTCGGGATGGCCGGCCACATGCAGCCGGTCGAAGCCGTACTTGTCGAACAGCCCCGTTTCCAGAAGCGACATCGAGCTGTCGAAATCGCCTGTAACCTTCCGCGCGCCGCCGGCCAGAACAAGCGCCTGCCGCGCGCCGCCCTCTTCGGCGTAGCGCCGCACCCACGTGTCGAGCGTTGCCCGGCTGTCGATCCAGCGCGCAGGGACGTGGGGCATGGCATTGAAGCCGTCCTCCGTCAGGCGCCGGGTCGTGGCGACCATGTCGTCGATGGGCGTCCCCTCGATATGCGCGACATAGACCCGCGTGCCCTTGGGCAGAAGACCGGCGAAGTCGTCGATCTTGGCCAGGGTCTTCGGCATCACCTCGATCGAAAAGCCCGACAGGAATGCCGCCAGTTCCTTGCTTTCGGCCGCTGGAGAGCTGCCGAAGAAGTTCAGGATCTTCATGCGTCCGGTCTCCTCTGTTGCGGGCGGGGACGTCCCCGTCAGTCGAACATGGTGTTGGGAAGGATCAGCGATATCTGCGGAAGCGCGATCAGGATCGCGAGCGTCACCACCATCGCCAGCCAGAACGGCAGCACGCCACGGAAGATCTGGCCCAACTCGACATTCGGTGCCACGGATTTCACGATGAAGACGTTGATCCCGACGGGTGGAGAGATCAGCCCCATCTCGAGCGTCAGAACCACGAGAACGCCAAACCAGATCGGGTCGATGCCCAGGTCCAGGATCACCGGGAAGAAGATTGGCAGGGTCAGGACCAGCATGGCGAACCCTTCCAGGAAGCAGCCAAGCACCAAGTAAATGACGAGGATCGCTGCCAGCGTTCCGATTGCGCCCAAGTCCAGCGACGTCAGCAGGTTGCCAACGGCAGTGGGGATGTGGCTGAGCGCCAGAAACGGGTTGATCAGGTGTGCCGCGATTAGGATCAGCATTACGGTCGCCGTCGTCGCGATGCTTTCGCGGGCCGCAGTCCACAGGCGTATCGGCCCCAGACGACGGGTGACGAAGCCAAACAGGATGACCAGCGCGGCCCCGACGCCTGCCGCCTCGACCGGCGAAAAGAAGCCGCCATAGATGCCGCCAATGGTCAGGACGATCACGGCGAAGATGGGGAAGGCGCCGCCCAGCGCGCGCAGTTTCTCGGCCCGCGTGGTGGACGGCCCCGCCGGACCCATCGCAGGGCGCAGCCAGCATATGATCGCGATGGTGCTGATGAACGCCGCCAGAAGCAGAATGCCCGGCAATACGCCCGCCAAAAACAGGCGGCCGATGGATTGTTCGGTCAGGATGGCGTAGATCACGAAGCCTGTCGAGGGCGGTATCAGGATACCCAGCGTTCCGCCCGCGGCGACGACGCCGGTCGACAGCTTGGGGTCATAGTCGAACCGGTCCATCTGCGCGAGCGACACCTTGCCCATCGTCAGAGCCGATGCGACCGACGACCCCGACAGCGCCGCGAACCCGCCGCATCCGATGACCGTGGCAGAGGCCAGGCCGCCGCGCACCTGCCCGATCACGGCATAGGCGGCGTCATAGAGCTGTCGGCTCATTCCCGTGACGGTCGCGACATTGCCCATCAGGATGAAAAGCGGAATGATCACCAGTTCGGGGTTCGAGGCCAGCGTGAACGTCTCGGACGCCAGAAGGCCCAGCGCGGCATTCCAGCCGTTCAGGGCGATGATCCCGATGAAGCCCACGAGGAACATCGCGAACGCGACCGGGATCCGGAAAATCAGAAGGACAAGCAGGACGACGATCCCCGCCGTCCCAAGGGTGGCACCGCTCATTCCAGGACCTGCTGCTGTCGTTCACGGGTGACGTCGCGCCCCGAAATTGCAAGCTCGACCGCGCGGACCAGCATCCCGAAGGCCGTGATCAGCGCGAAAGCACACAAGGCCCACTGGAACCACGCCTTGGGCAGATCGAGGAGATTTGTCGAAAGGTTCAGCAGCAGACTGAGCTTCGCACTCTCTGCAACGGCGTATGCGATGAAGACGAAGATCACGGCCCCCAGAAGGGCGGAGCCGACGTTGATCCACCGGTTCATCGCAGCCGGAAAGCGCGACTCGAAGACATCCACGGAGATATGGCCACCGATCCGGTCACAGATCGCCATCCCCCCGAAGACCACGATGACGAATGTCATGGTTGACAGATCCTGACTGCCATATAGGGGCGTGCCGAAAGCCCGCCCGGTCACGTCCACGCCGATCACCACGACCTCGAACAGAACGCCGAGCGCACCCACAAAGGCGGACAGGCCAATCAGCCCGTCCGCGATTTTGCGCAGGATCTCCGGCACTTAGCTGCCCTGGTCCGCCTGCATCGCGTCCAGCACGGCCTGCCCGCCGACCTCGTCGACATAGGCTTGCGTCACTTCGGCCACGGCGTCCGAGAACGCCTGAGCTTCCTCTTCGCTCAGGTCGACGATCGTGTTGTCGCCGCTGTCCCGCGCGGCCTGCATGGCGCTGTCCGCGGTCGCGTTCCATGCATCCTCGGCGGATTGCGACAGCGGCACTCCGGCCACCTCGTCGATCGCCGCCTTCTGATCGTCCGGCAGCGCGTCATAGGTCGACTGCGTCATCACGGTGTAGAAGACCAGCCGGCCGAGGTTCGCGCCAAGGGTATAGCTGTTGGCCACCTCGTCGAGTTTGAAGTCCGACAGGGTCGAGGCACCGGTGATCACGCCGTCGATCAGGCCGGTCTGCATGGCGTTGTAAACCTGGTTGATCGGCATCTGCACCGGCGTCGCACCCAGCGCTTCGGCCACCTCGGCCGAGGTCGAACCCGCGACGCGCACCTTCAGACCGTCCAAGTCCTCAGGCGAGCGGATCTCGTGGTCCTTCATGATGAAGATGTTGGGCTCGGACGTCCAAAGCGCCAGTGGCTTCGTCCGCGGGAACTCCTCCTCCAGCTCGCCATAAGCGTTCCAGAGGGCCTCGTAGCCGGGCTGTTCCAGCTCCAGGGCGGTCGGAAGCTCAGCAATCATGGTCTTGGGGAATTGCGACGAGGTATATCCGGGCAGACCCCAGGCCATGTCGGCAACACCCTGAACGACGCGAACATATTGCTCGGCCGGGCCTGCGCCCAGCTCGCCGCCGTGATAGCCGCGGACCGTCAGCTCGCCATCCGTCGCGGCCGAAAGGTCCTCGTTCAGCTTCTCGATCACGCTGGCGTTGATCGTATGGAACGGTGGGGTGAAGTTCGCGAACTTCATCTCGGCCGCCGCGACCGGCAGTGCCAAGGCTCCCGCAAGGGCCGATGCGGCCAGGATGCGTGTCAGGGTCATGTCGTTTCCTCCCAGAAGACGTTGAATGTGCGGTCCGGCCGAGCTTCTGACGTCCCGGCCGGGGGTTCACTTTGCGTCAGGCCGTCGTCTTGCGCCAGCCGCCGCCGTAGTTCTCACGCGCTTCGCGGCTGTAGGGCGTGGGCGAGACGCGCACGCGGATTTCGGCCTGCTTGTGCTTCTCGGCCGAGGTTTTCTGCGTCTCCTCGGGCTCGCCCCAGCGCATCGTCAGCACGTCTCCGACTTCAACGCTTTGATCGACAACGCCGAGCGACAGCACGCAACGCTCGTTATAGCTGTAGCCATTGAACATCGACATGCCGACCATCTTGTCGTCCTGCATCACCATGTCGGCCGAGGACGAGGCATAGTTCGGCTGCGGGAAGTCGATCCACTTGTAGGGCGTGCCGTCCTCGAACCCCGAGGCGATGACCTTGAGGACGTCTTCCTTGTTCCACTCGAAGGTGACCTTCTTGCGGTTCGAAGACGCGCCCTTCATCTTTTCAAGCGCCGCCTTGCCGACGAAATCGTCCTTCTTCCACCCGATGTAGAAGCCGTAGCCCAATTCGAACGGGTTCACGTAGTAGTCGTCGATATTCTCGGATACGAAGCTGCCGCCGATGGTGCCGTTCGCCTCGTAGCTGTCGGCGCCCAGCCAGTCGCGATACTCGGCCAGCATACCGTCACCGGTATAGATCCCCGGCAGGGGAGACGGGATCCAGCCCGATTCCAGCGTGTTCGTGGAATAAGCCCGGCTGCCGACTTGGTGGATGTCGATCTTCAGATCGCGTGCGGCCTGCAGGATCGTCGACTCGATATAGTGCTTGTCCGCGTAGGGGCCCCAAATCTCCAGCCCTGGCGCGCCGGCCATGCCGTGACGCAGGGCCTGCACCCGGCGCGATCCGACATTGATGCGATCCACGTGGAAGAACGGGACGTCCGGGATCGGGCCGCCGTTGATCTTCTCGAAGATCTTGGGCGCATCAGGCCCCTGGATCTGATAACGGTAGTGGGTGCGCAGTACCCGCTCGCCATCGGGACGAGAGGGAGAGCGTGGGTCGTGGTGCAGGCGGACCTTCCACTTGCCGATCGCGGCCTGGAACTTTGTCCAGTTGGCGGTGGGGGCGCGACCGACCAGGATGAACTTGTCGTCCCGCTCGCGGAAAATGATCATGTCCCCGACGACGTGACCGTTGGGCGTCACCGGCACGAAGTGCTTGGCCCGGTTGGTGTCGAAATTTGCGAAGCCGTTGATGCCGACATGGGCCAGGAACGCCTCGGCGTCGGGGCCTTCGACAATCAGCTCGTCCATGTGGTGCGACTGGTCGAACAGGACGGCGCTGTCCCGCCAGGCCCGCTGCTCGTCACGCCAGTTCGTGAATTCGGGCGCGACCACGGGATATACATAGATGCCCATCCGGCTGTTGCGCAGCATTTGCACCGGGTTGGGGTGTTGGCTCATCACATCGCTGAGGCTTGCCATGTTCGTCTCCTCCGTTTTCATTCAGTGGGTCATTCGGTGACCAGCGCAAGACCGGGCACGCGGTCAGCCAGGTTCGGTCGCTGTGTCGTGATGTATTCGAGGTTCATCCGCGCCAGCCGCGCATGCTCGCGCGCCAGCGCCTCAGCCCGCGTGCCTTCCCGCGCCAGGATCGCTTCGAAGATGCAGCGGTGCTGATGCTGGGCCCGGGTCAGGCTGGTACGAAAGTCGGGGATCAGTTCCTGGCCTTGCATGAACGCACCGGGGGATGCCGCGGGAAGCCGCGAGGCACGGGCCACTTCCCGGGCGACGATCTCGGACCCCGAAAGCTCGGGCAGAAGCCTGTGGAAGTCGTCATTCAGGCGAACATAGCTTTCGAAGTCGAAGCGCGCCGGGTCGACGGCCGTATCCAGGCCTGCAAGGATGTCGCCCATCTGCGCGGACCGCTCGGCAGAGATCCCGCGCTCGGCCGCAAGGCGCGCCGCCGTCCCTTCCAGAACGCCGCGGATCTCGATCGCGTCGAGGATGTCGGCCATAGTGAACCGTGCCACCCGGCATCCGCCCGTCTCGATCCGCTCCAGAAGCCCTTCGTCCACCAGGCGATCCATGGCCTGGCGAAGGGGGGTGCGCGACAGTTGCAAGCGTTCGGCCATCGCGGTTTCGGTCAGGCGCGTGCCGGCAGGGATCGAGCCGTCGACCACCAGGGACCGAAGCTCGATCAACGCACGGGCGAATTGCGCCTGACGGGTATGCCGCGACATGAACCTTGAACTCCTCCCGAGTCGGTCAAAGCGTATCTGTATACAGAATCAAGTCAATCACTTCATTATCGGGGGGACATTTGGCTTGCATTCGCATCAGCGCCAGAATTTTGTATACAGGGCACGGCAGTCCGAAGGGTGCGGCGGCGTTTCGCGCAAGGGGCGTTTTCAGGCTATGACTGGGGCACGCTACGCCGGGCCGGCCAAGGACAAGTGAACGTAGCTTCTGGGAGGGACATCGTGACCAAGGCCGTCAGAACGCAAGTCTGTATCATCGGCGCGGGGCCCAGCGGGCTGTTGCTGTCGCAGCTTCTGGCGAATGCCGGGATCGACACGGTCGTGCTAGATCGCAGGGATCAGGCCTATATCGAAAGCCGGATCCGGGCCGGCGTGCTGGAGCCGGGCACGGTCACGGCCCTGGAAGAGGCCGGCGTGGCCGACAGGTGTCATGCCGAGGGGCTGAAACACGACGGGTTCAACCTGGCGTTCGACGGGGACCGCCACCGGATCGACCTTGTCGGGCTGACAGGTCAATCCGTCACGGTCTACGGCCAGACCGAGGTGACCAAGGACCTGTTCGCCCGGCGCAACGCGAAAGGGCAGGCCTTCTATTTCAACGTCGACGATGCGCGCCCTGACGACCTCTTATCCGACCGCCCCACGGTCCGCTTCACCCATGATGGGGGCGAGTTCGAGATTTCCTGTGACTACATCGCCGGATGCGACGGTTTTCACGGTGTCTCCCGGACCTGCATTCCGCAGACGATCCTGAAGACGTTCGAACGGACCTACCCCTTCGGCTGGCTGGGGATCATGGTCGAGAAACCGCCCGTCGCGGATGAACTGGTCTATGCCAATCACGAGCGTGGCTTCGCCCTGGCCTCGCAACGTTCCGAAAGCCGAAGCCGATACTACCTGCAATGCGACCCCGGTGATCGCGTCGAGGATTGGAGCGATGGGCGCTTCTGGGACGAGCTTGCCCTGCGGTTGGGCCCGGGCATCGCGGCCAACCTGCAAACCGGACCATCGTTCGAAAAGAGTATCGCGCCGCTGAGGTCATTCGTCGCCGAACCGATGCGCCACGGAAATCTGTTCCTGGCGGGCGACGCCGCGCATATCGTCCCGCCCACGGGCGCCAAGGGCCTGAACCTTGCCGTAGCCGATATTCGACTGCTGTCGCGCGCCTTGATCGCATTTTACCGCGACGGAACCGATCGAGAGCTTGCCACCTATTCCGCCAGGGCTTTGGCACGAGTGTGGAAGGTCGAACGATTCTCGTGGCAACTCTCAATGCTTTTGCACCAGTTCCCCGACCACTCCCCATTCGAGCAACGGATGCAGCGGGCAGAGTTCGAATACATCGCCGGGTCCGAGACCGCGTCACGGTCCATTGCCGAGAATTACGTGGGTCTTCCGCTGGAGTGACCCTGCCCCGCTGAATCGGCGGGCCGGGCTACTGCGCCGTATACTGTTTCAACGCGGCTTCGGTGCCTTGCGACCAGATCATGTCCAGCCACCGGTCGAACGCGTCGGCGAACCGGGACGCATTGGCCAGATCGCCGTACCATCTGCGCTGCTCCAGCCATGCGCGCGGACGGGACTTGGCTTCGATTGCCGCGCGCTGAAGGTCATCCCAGTGCGGATCGTTCGGGGCAATCTCGCTCCCATCCTCCCGCGTTCCTTCGCACATCCGCGCCCAGAGCGCCTCGACCAGGGCCAAGCCTTCGACCGGCGCGTCGGCTTTCAGCGCGTCGCGCACCACCGGCAGGATGAAGCCGGTATGCCGGGACGATCCGTCGAAGGCCACGCGACGGGTCGTGTCGCGGATCTCGGGGTTAGCGAACCGCGTTCCGATCAGCTCGATATAGGCGGCCGGCGTCATGTCCGGCACCGGCTGGACATGGGGCGCGATTTCCTCGATCTCGACTTTGCGGAACAGGGCGTGGATCAGAGGGTGTTCCATGCAGCCGGCGATGGTCTCGACCCCGAGGATCTCTCCGGGGTTGGCGATGACTTGGTGCCCGCCGTTCAGCAACCTGATCTTCATCGCCTCGTAGGCATGAACGTCGTCGGTGAAGGTGGCGCCGACCGCGTCATAGTCTGGGCGCCCCGCGCAGAAGCGATCCTCGATCACCCATTGACGGAAATTCTCGTGGGTGACGGGAACAGCGTCGGCAATCCCGAACTCGCGGACGAGGGAAAGCTCAGCCGGGCCGGTGGCGGGGACGATGCAATCGACCATGGAGTTGGGGAACGTGCAGGACTGGTCGATCCAGTCCGCCAGATCCGGGTCGGACAATTTGGCGAGGCCCACGACCGTCTGGCGCAGGATCTCTCCGTTGTTCTGAAGATTGTCGCAGGTCTGGCAGGTGAAGGGCCCCTGCCCTGCCTCCCGGCGGCGGCGCAACGCCTCGACCATTGCGCCGAACGCCGTTTTCGGCATGTCGGGGGTCGCGGCATCGTGTCGAATATCGGGATGATCCGCGTCGAACGAGCCGTCCGCGGTCTGGAAGTATCCACCTTCGGTCACGGTCAGGGACACGATCCGGATCTCGGGCGCAGCCATGCGGGCGATCAAGTCCGCGTTCCCCGCGGTAACGGGCGCGAAGTCGATCATGGGGCCGATGACTTCGGCAGATTTGCCGGACGGATCCAGTTCGATCAGCGTCGTCAGACCGTCCTGATCCAGCATCTTCTGCCGCGCGGTGGCATCTGCGGGGCGTACGCCTGCCCCGACGATGGCCCAGTCAAGGGCCCGCCCCCGGTTCATCAGACGGTGCAGATACCATTGCTGGTGCGCCCGGTGAAAATTGCCCAGGCCGATATGTACGATCCCGGGGGTCAGTGTCGCGCGGTCGTAGGACGGGGTTCGCGCACCATCCGGGAGGTCCTTCAAGGTGGCATTCGACAAGGGGATGGTCATTCGGAAACCTCAAATAGTGGCCCGGGGAAAACGCTATCGCAGAGGGGGGGGGGAGGATCGCCGCGGGTTACGCGATCCGCAAACCGTCGGATCCGAAGCGGTGCAGCTTGTCCATCTGAGGCGCGAGGCGGATCGTGTCGCCGGCCCGATGCTCGACCTCACCGGGGGCGCGGACGGTAATGGTCTCGGCCAGTCCGGTGTCGTGGACGTGGAAGAACGTATCGGACCCAAGGTGTTCGGACACGCCGACCGTCCCCTGCCATGGCCCATCGCCGACCGAGATATGCTCGGGCCGGATGCCGATGGTTTGGGCCTCGTGATTGCCCGCCTCGTCCCCGTCGATCAGATTCATGGTGGGCGAGCCGATGAAACCGGCGACGAAAAGGTTGCGGGGCGTGCGGTAAAGCTCAAGCGGGCTGCCGACCTGTTCGATATGGCCCTTGCGCAGAACCACGATCTTGTCGGCCATGGTCATCGCTTCGACCTGGTCGTGGGTGACGTAGATCATCGTCGTCGCGAGCCGTTCGTGCAGTTCGGATATCTCCAGCCGCATGCCCACGCGCAGGGCCGCGTCGAGGTTCGACAGAGGCTCGTCGAAAAGGAAGGCGGCGGGTTCGCGGACGATGGCACGCCCGATCGCAACACGCTGGCGCTGGCCACCCGAAAGCTGGCCCGGCCGGCGGTCGAGGTAGTCGGTCAGGTTCAGTACCTCGGCGGCGTGGTCGACTCGGCGCTTCTTCTCCTCCTCGCTCATCCCTGCCATCTTCAGCGGGAAGGTAATGTTCTTTCGCACGGTCATGTGCGGATAGAG
>Ga0114903_1000023_pt1 | contig 139386 bp, 128 predicted proteins | sample MalvirDeepMed_s2_FD_87289 | JGI IMG/M metagenome (GOLD analysis project Ga0114903, IMG submission 87289) | Marine viral communities from the Global Malaspina Expedition - Malaspina viral metaG DeepMed_s2 | ecosystem: Environmental > Aquatic > Marine > Oceanic | place: Mediterranean Sea...
GGAGGGCATCAATATCGAAGAGAGACTGTTGGAGTGACACAAAAAATCCGGTTCCCAGTGAATGGAAACCGGATTGTCGGAAAGCCCGGCTTGATCAGCAATGCTTAAGTGAACAGCATTACGCTGATGCGGGGTTTTTTTGGTTTCTCCGGCCTTCAGTCCGGATGCAGTTCGTTTGCTGCGTAAAGAGTGTTCTGCAGCAAAGTCGCAATCGTCATAGGACCAACGCCGCCGGGCACGGGAGTGATAAAAGCAGCGCGCTCTTTCGCCACGTCAAATTCGACATCTCCATAGAGTTTCCCATCAGCCATCCGGTTGATGCCGACATCGATAACCGTTGCGCCGGGCTTTATCCAGTCGCCTTTTACCAGACCGGGCTTGCCTGCCGCCGCCACTACGATATCGGCGTTGGCCACGTGTTCCGGAAGATTGGGCGTAAAGCGATGGGTGATGGTGATGGTCGCACCTTTGAGCAGCAGTTCCATGGCCATGGGGCGTCCGACGATGTTTGAGGCGCCGACAATAACCGCATGCTGTCCTTTGTAGGGCGTGTTAATGCTGTCGAGAAGTGTAATGACGCCCGCAGGGGTGCAGGGACGCAGGGTAGGCTCCCGCTGTATTAGTCGACCGAGATTGAACGGGTGGAAGCCATCAACGTCTTTATCAGGACGGATACGCGTCAGAATGGGATCGGCATCAAGATGAGAGGGAAGAGGTAGCTGAACCAGAATGCCGTCTACGCGCGGGTCGGCATTAAGTTCATCCACTAACGACTCGAGCGCTTCCTGCCCGGTGGTCGCAGGCAGGTCATAGGAAAAGGAAAGGACGCCGGCTTCGTCACAGGCCTTGCGTTTATTGGCGACATAAACCTGCGATGCAGGATCATTGCCTACCAGAACGACCGCAAGGCCCGGGGCTCGTAGCCCGCGTTCACGCCGCTGGCGAACGCCCGCAGCGACTTCTTCACGAACCTTGGCGGCAATCTCTTTTCCATTAATCAGCGTGGCGGTCATCTTTGGTCCTGACTCGACAAATGAAGCGGCGCTATTGTCGCACTTTCACCGGCTGAACTTAAGGAGCCTCTGGCCAAATTCGATGCCTCTGGCTGTTTTGTGTTACACAGACACGCCGGTCGTCGTCCGTTGCACTCAGACCGCCTATTTGAGAGCCGGTCGCAAAATCAACCTTATCCAGATAATGCATTACCGACGGCCTTTGCTGATCCGGCAAGGAAGGATAAATGCGCCTATCGTCGAAAATCCGGTTGACGCTTTAAAAAGGCACCGGTATTATTCGCGCCATCTTTGCTAAGGCACCTGTTTACAGGTTCGTGTACGGGGTATAGCGCAGTCTGGTAGCGCGCCTGCTTTGGGAGCAGGATGTCGGGAGTTCGAATCTCTCTACCCCGACCATTTTTTCGCGGGCAGCGGGCAAAAGGTCAGGCGCCCGTAGCTCAGTTGGATAGAGCAACGGCCTTCTAAGCCGTGGGTCGCAGGTTCGAATCCTGCCGGGCGCGCCATTTCCCGGTAGTGTCTACGGGCCAACTGGGATCAGGAAAGCTGCCAACCGCATTGATCACCGTTCGGTGTGATTAATTCAGTCCTCTGAGTGGCTATTGTGTTACTCATGAGCGATGCAAAGATTTCTATGGTGGGCGTAGCTCAGTTGGTAGAGCCCCGGATTGTGATTCCGGTCGTCGTGGGTTCGAGTCCCATCGTCCACCCCATTAAGATTCCAGGTAATCCAGTCAAAGGCTAAATTAGCTGTTCGAAGGGTACTGCCTATCTAGGTGGCCCAGACCAGCTCAGCGTTCGCCCCGGTGGTGGAATTGGTAGACACGGCAGATTTAGGTTCTGTTGCCGCAAGGTGTGGGGGTTCAAGTCCCTCCCGGGGCACCATCACGTCGCTTTAGTCCTCTCGCAAAATTCCCTCGCATTCTTTCTGTAGTCAAAAATTCCTTCGTTTCTCGCCAGCGTTGAATGTTGTTTTTCACGGTGTGCACAGCGTCAAGGCTTGGTGTTTCTCACCTTTCCAGATTCCGTGATAAACTACGCGCCTTTGATTTTAGGGCGGCGGCGAACATCTCGCGCCGCAAGCAGTTTCAGCAATGGTTTGCTGCAGCTAACATCCACCTATTTGAACGGTAATCTGAGGATATTTCATGCAAGTGTCTGTTGAATCGACGTCCAACATTGAGCGTCGTATGACCATCGGCGTGCCTGCGAAGGAAATTGATGAGGCCGTCGAGTCGCGCCTGAAAGACGCTGCCCGCAACGTCCGGATGAACGGCTTCCGCCCTGGCAAGGTTCCCATGACTGTTGTGCGTCGTCGCTACGGCCAGGGTGTCCGCCAGGAAGTCGTTGGCGAAGTGATGCGCGACCGGTACATGAAGGCACTTGAAGAACAGAAGATTGCTCCTGCCGGCTGGCCCAAGTTTGAAGCCAAAGTAATGGAAGAAGGCAAGGATCTCGAGTTCGTTGCAGTTTTCGAGGTTCTGCCTGAAATCGCCCTGGGCGACCTGAGCGCCATCTCTGTTGAGAAGCCCGTTTCTGAAGTGACTGACAAAGACGTCGAAACAATGATCGACAATCTTCGTCGTCAGCAGGCGACCATGAAGTCGGTCAAGCGCAAGTCCAAGAAGAAGGACATCGCCAACATTGACTTCAAAGGATTCATCGACGGTGAAGCCTTTGAAGGCGGCGAGGCGAAAGGCCACAAGTTGACCCTGGGCTCCGGCCAGATGATTCCGGGCTTTGAAGAAGCCATCATTGGTGCCAAAGCTGGTGAAGAACTTGAGATTGAGGTGACTTTCCCCGAGGACTACCAGAAGGAAGAACTCGCTGGTAAGCCTGCCAAGTTCGAGATCAAGGTCAACGAAGTTGAAGAACCGCAGCTTCCAGAACTGAATGAGGAATTCTTCACCAAATTCGGTGTCGAAGCTTCAGATGAAGAAGGTTTCCGCGCTGAAGTTCGCACCAACATGGAGCGTGAACTCAAGCAGGCGATTTCAACCAAGCTCAAGAACGATGTGGTTGCAGGCATTTTGGCAACAACTGAGCTTGAAGTGCCGGCTGCGCTGGTTGATCAGGAAATTGACCGTCTGCGTCAGGATGCTGTTCAGCGTTTCGGTGGTCAGATGGACCCTAACCAGTTGCCGAAGGAAATTTTCCAGGATCAGGCGGCTCGTCGAGTCAAGACCGGCCTGCTGTTCCAGGAGCTGGTCAAGCAGAACAAACTGACTGCTGATCAGGCCAAAGTTGACGAGAAGATTCAGGAAATCGCGTCAACGTATGAGGAAACTGAAGAAGTCATTGAGCACTTCAAGACCAATCCTGAGCAGAGATCTCAGATCGAATCTGCTGTTCTTGAGGACACAGTAGTCGACTTTGTCCTTGAAAAAGCTAAAGTTAAAGACAAGAAGATGAAGTACGAAGACGTGGTCAAGGCCGCCCGAGCGCAACAGGGCTGAGCCTGAACGAAAAAAGGGCCGCTTGCGGCCCTTTTTTTTGGGATTTTAAACCTCATCTAAGAGTAAGGTTGTTTCTGATTAGCCGACCTGCAGTCCTCTGGCGCGTTCAGAACGCCTCCGAGTCGGCCCGCGGCTTCTGTCACGCCCCGTTTAGTCATAGACTCTGACGCGAAAAGAAGAGCAGTCAGTTATTCAGAAATTACCGGCATGGTCTACTATTTACAGGCACGCAGGGAGAAGAGGCACAGATGTTCGATAAACCTTTCAATGGTCCCACAATGATTACAAACGCCGGGCTCGTGCCCATGGTTATTGAGCAGACGGCTCGCGGTGAGCGTTCGTTTGATATCTACTCGCGGCTGCTCAAGGAGCGGGTTATTTTTCTGGTCGGTCAGGTCGAAGACCACATGGCCAATCTGGTCGTTGCCCAGTTGCTGTTCCTTGAATCCGAAAACCCGGACAAAGACGTACATCTCTATATCAACAGCCCAGGCGGGTCTGTGAGTGCAGGCATGTCTATTTATGACACCATGCAGTTTATCAAGCCTGATGTTGCCACGTTGTGCGTGGGCCAAGCGGCTAGCATGGGTGCCTTCCTCCTTTCAGGCGGAGCTAAAGGCAAGCGGGCGTGTCTTCCGCACTCTCGCGTCATGATTCATCAGCCGCTGGGCGGCTATCAGGGTCAGGCGACGGACATTGAGATTCACACCAAAGAGATTCTCAAGATCCGCAACACGCTGAATCAGCTTTTGGCAGATCACACAGGCCAGGATCTTGAAACGATCGCGCGCGATACCGACCGCGACAACTTTATGGACCCCCAGCAGGCGAAGGAGTACGGGCTGATTGATACCGTACTTGATAAGCGCACGACGAATACATAATACTGGGTAAGGTTCTTTTCATTGTTCCCGGTGCGGGCTGCCCTCAGCGCCGGGGTTACAACCTGAGGTAATTCAATGGCAGACGACAGAAACGGCAGAAGCGACGACAACGGCAAGTTGCTCTACTGCTCGTTTTGCGGGAAGAGCCAGCATGAAGTCCGGAAGCTCATTGCAGGGCCGTCCGTCTTCATCTGCGACGAATGCGTTGATCTGTGCAACGACATTATCCGTGAAGAAATTCAGGAAAATGCGCAGGAAGAAGCCAGTGATCGCCTGCCCACCCCCGCCGAAATCCGCGACACGCTCAACGAATATGTCATCGGTCAGGATCGCGCCAAAGTTGTGCTTTCTGTAGCGGTCTATAACCACTACAAACGTCTGCGTTATGGCGAAGGCAAGACTGACGTCGAGCTGGGCAAAAGCAATATTCTGCTTATTGGTCCAACCGGTAGTGGTAAGACCTTGCTGGCTGAAACACTGGCCCGAATGCTCAACGTTCCGTTCACCATCGCTGACGCCACCACACTGACCGAGGCCGGTTATGTGGGTGAAGACGTCGAGAACATTATTCAGAAGCTGTTGCAGAAGTGTGACTACGATGTCGATAAAGCTCAGCGCGGTATCGTCTACATTGATGAAATCGATAAGATTTCCCGCAAGTCAGACAACCCTTCAATCACTCGCGATGTATCGGGTGAGGGTGTACAGCAGGCGTTGCTCAAGCTGATCGAAGGCACGGTTGCGTCGGTGCCTCCCCAGGGTGGCCGCAAGCATCCGCAGCAGGAGTTTCTCCAGGTCGACACTGGCAATATGCTGTTTATCTGTGGTGGCGCCTTCGCGGGCCTGGATAAAGTGATCCGTGAGCGTACCGAGAAGAACAGCATCGGTTTTGCGGCATCAGTGGCGAGCCAGGATGAGTCCCGGAAAACCGGTGATGTCATCAAGGATGTCGAAACCGAAGATCTCGTTAAGTACGGTCTGATTCCGGAATTTGTGGGGCGCTTGCCGGTGGTCGCAACGCTGACCGAGCTCGATGAGCAGGCCCTCATGCAGATTCTGACTGAGCCGAAGAACGCGCTGACCAAGCAGTATCAGAAACTGTTCGATATGGAAGGCGTGGAGCTGGACTTCCGCGATGACGCGCTTCGAGCTGTTGCCCACAAGGCGATGGAGCGGAAAACCGGCGCACGGGGTCTCCGCTCAATCATGGAGGCTACTCTGCTCGACACCATGTATCAGATTCCTTCTGAGCATGACGTCACCAAAGTCGTTATCGACGAAAGCGTCATCAAGGGAGATTCTGAACCTTTCAAGATCTATGCGTCGACCGATCATGCCAAGGCAGTCCCGGAAGATTGATTCCGCGCCTCGGCGAATATGATCCTGGGAGCCCATTCGGGCTCCAAACCTCAATGAGTATGTTCTGCGTGACCCAGCCTGATTGGCTGGGTCGTGCCAGAGGCTTGCCAGGAAAATATCTCTCTCCGACATTTTGCGATTGCAAACCCCGAAACTGCCCCAATGTTTGGGTTATGCATAACATTTGCTTCTCAGAGGTATCACTATGACCCGAACTCCGGAAACCTCATTGACCGAATACCCCATGCTGCCGTTAAGGGATGTTGTGGTCTTCCCGCACATGGTGGTTCCGCTGTTCGTGGGCCGCGAAAAATCTATCCAGGCGCTCGAGTCTGCGATGGAAGGCAGCAAAGAAATCCTGCTAGTCGCCCAGCGTGACGCCGGCACCGACGAGCCCGGACAGCGCGATATTTTTGATATGGGCACGCTGGCCACTGTTCTTCAGATGCTGCGCCTGCCAGATGGCACTGTGAAGGTGCTTGTGGAGGGCAACGCCCGGGCGAACGTTGAAGACGTGCGCGAAGGGGCCTTTTTGACCGCCACAGCGAGCTTGCTCGAAGAGCAGGGTATGCCAGAGAAAGAAGAGGGCGTACTGGTCAAGACTTTGATGGATGAGTTCGAAAAGTACGTCAAGCTTTCCAAAAAAGTGCCCTCAGAAGTTTTCAACGCTCTGACCGGCATTACTGATCTGGAACGTCTCGCCGACACGATGGCGGCACATCTTGATCTGAAGGTCCCTGAAAAACAGGAGCTGCTTGAAGCGCTCGACGTTCGCGAGCGGGTTGATCTGCTGCTTGGAAAGCTGGATGGCGAAATCGATCTGATCGAAGTCGAAAAACGCATCCGTGGCCGCGTGAAGAAGCAGATGGAGCGCAGCCAGCGTGAGTACTACCTCAACGAGCAGATGAAAGCCATTCAGAAAGAGATGGGTTCGCTCGGCGAAGGTGGCAACGACTTTGAAGAGCTGGAACAGCGCCTGGCTGATGCTGGTCTGCCCGAGGAAGCTCGCAAGAAGACCGAGTCAGAACTGAACAAGCTTAAAATGATGTCCCCGATGTCGGCTGAGGCCACTGTGGTCCGAGGCTACATCGACTGGATGCTGGCCATCCCCTGGAAAAAGCGCAGCCGGGTACGTCACGATCTTGAGAAGGCGCGCGAGATTCTCGATGCTGATCATTACGGTCTCGAAGAGGTCAAAAAGCGAATTCTTGAGTATCTGGCGGTTCAGAGCCGGGTCAAAAAGATCAAAGGCCCGGTACTTTGCCTGGTAGGACCTCCGGGTGTTGGTAAAACCTCGCTGGGACAATCCATCGCTAAGGCTACCAACCGTCAGTACACACGTATGGCGTTGGGTGGTGTGCGTGATGAGGCCGAGATCCGCGGGCATCGCAAAACCTATATCGGTGCTCTGCCAGGCAAGCTCTTGCAGAAACTGGCGAAGGTTGAGGTGAAAAACCCGCTGTTCCTGTTCGATGAAATCGACAAGATGGGCATGGACCATCGCGGAGACCCGGCCTCAGCGCTGCTGGAAGTCCTCGACCCGGAACAGAATCACACCTTCAACGACCATTATCTGGAAGTTGATTACGATCTTTCTGACGTGATGTTTGTGTGTACCTCCAACTCGATGGATATTCCATCTGCGTTGCTGGATCGCATGGAGATCATCCGTATCCCCGGTTATACCGAAGATGAGAAAGTGAATATTGCTCGTAAATATCTGTTGCCAAAACAGATTAAGAATAACGGGCTGAAAGCCGATGAATTGAAAGTCCCTGAAGAAACACTCAGAGACCTGATCCGCTATTACACCCGCGAGGCCGGTGTGCGTGGTCTTGAGCGTGAAATCGCCAAGATCTGTCGTCGCGTCGTTCGCGAGCACGTTGAGAGCAAGTCGCTGGACGCCGTCGAGGTCAGCCCGGACATGCTCGAAGAGTATTCCGGTGTGCGGAAATTCAAATACGGTCTGGCAGAAGAGAGCAATCAGATTGGTCAGGTGACTGGTCTGGCCTGGACTCAGGTTGGCGGGGAATTGCTCACCATCGAGTGTGCGCTCACCAAAGGTAAGGGTCGTGTCGTCAAAACCGGATCTCTGGGTGATGTGATGCAGGAATCCATTCAGGCGGCTCTGACGGTTGTCCGCGGCCGGGCCGCTGGTCTGGGCGTCAGTGACGACTTTCATGAGAAACACGACCTGCACGTGCATGTTCCCGAGGGTGCGACACCCAAAGACGGCCCAAGCGCTGGTATCGGAATGTGCACCGCGTTGGTGTCGGCGTTAACGCGGATTCCCGTCCGCGCGGACGTGGCAATGACCGGTGAAATCACGCTCCGAGGCCGGGTTCTGGCGATCGGTGGACTCAAGGAAAAGTTACTCGCAGCCCATCGCGGTGGAATAAAGACAGTGGTTATTCCGGCCGAAAATGTGAGGGACCTCAAAGAGATACCGGAAAATATAAAAGAATCAATTGAGATCAAACCGGTCAACTGGATTGACGAAGTGCTCGATATTGCCCTTGAGCACGCGCCTCAACCGCTTACCGATCAGACAGTTAGCGATAAAGTCTCTGCCTCGGGTCGAGATGATGATGCAGAGTCGCAGGAGCGCATTAACACCCACTGAGTGCCTGTATCATTGGTTGACATTCCGGAGACCCCATTGGTATAAATTGTTGGCCCTGAGCCGGCTAATCCCAAGGGTTTCCGGAGATTTGCATAAAAGCAGAACCGTACATTTTTCGGTTCCCGCAGTGCGTGAGCGAACAATGGCATTCCACCACTGCATGTGCGATAGTCGGTTCGCTTTTAAAAAACATAATCACTCATAATATTTCCAACCTGAAACTGAAGGGGTTACGTGTGAACAAATCTGAACTGATTGACGCCATCGCAGAGTCAGCAGACATCTCAAAGGCGAGCGCAGGTCGTGCGCTTGACGCAGTCGTGAACTCCATTACCGACGCACTGAAGCAGGGCGATCAGGTCACATTGATCGGCTTCGGTACTTTTGCTGTCAAGGAGCGCGCTGCTCGCACTGGTCGCAATCCTCAGACTGGCGCCGAAATCAAAATTGCCGCTTCCAAAGTTCCAGGCTTCAAGGCCGGCAAGGCCCTGAAAGACGCGGTCAAATAAGCCCGACCGAGGGCGATGCCCCGTCCGGCATTGTCCGAAGCGGCCACGTTCCGCTTCAGTAAGGCTAGAGGCGCATCCCAAAAGGGTGCGCCTTTTTCGGTTCAGTACGGCACTGACCGGTGAACCATTTATAATCTGTCCGGTCATTTTCGGACACAACCTTGCCTCGTGACCTATCCGAGAGATAAAACCGCCGGGCACCAAAATCCGTCTATCACGGTAGAGAATTATGCTTCAGGATATTCGCGATAATGCCCAAGGCACTATCGCTAAAGTAATCATCGGTCTACTCATTGTTTCCCTGTCGATCTGGGGTATGGATGCCATCATTGGCGGTTTTTCCTCAGAGCCTGAAGTGGCTACGGTAAACGGTCAGGATATTACCGAACGTGAGTTCACCCGGATGGTCCAGATCCAGACTCAGCGTCAGCTGGCTCAGATGGAAAACCCGGACCCCGCCGCCATCAACGAAGATCAGCTGCGCAAGGACGTTCTTGAAGGGCTGATCAATCAGACGGTACTGGTTCAGGAAGCCACAGCCCAGGGGCTGGAGCTCACTCCCGAAGATATCGACGCGATGATTCTGGCGACTCCGCAGTTTCAGGTAGACGGAACCTTTGATCGCAACCGTTTTGAAGCGATTGTTCGCAACATGGGACTCACGGTTTCTGACTATCGTCTGCTGCTGGCCCGGGAAACTGCAACCAACCAGATTGCCGCAGGCATCAGCATGAGCGCCTTCGTGAGCGAGCGTGCGGTTGAGCGGTTGATGGCTCTGCAGAATCAGACGCGCGATCTCAGAGTCTTCCGGTTGAACGCCGATCTGGTCAGCGACCAGGTTGAAGTGACCGACGCGGATATTGAAACCTACTACAACGAAAACGAAAGCCAGTTCCGCACTGCAGAGCAGGTGGACGCTCAGTATGTGGTGCTGTCGGTTACAACGCTTGCCGACCCGGATTCGATCACACAGGAGCAGATCAGCCAGCGCTATCAGGAGATGCTGCCTGACCTGGCTCAGGAAGAGCGCCAAACCGCCCATATCCTGATTGAAGATCCCGCACGAGCTGCCGCCGATATTCCGGAAATTCAGGAGCGTCTCGCTAACGGTGAAGAATTCGCGGTACTCGCGAAAGAATACTCCGACGATGTGGCCACCGCCAATCAGGGTGGGGATCTCGGCTACGTTGGGCGGGGTGTATTCGATGAGAACTACGAGCAGGCTATGTTTGCGCTTGAGCCTGGCCAAGTCTCTGAGCCGGTCCAGAGTAGTTTCGGCACACACTTGATCAAACTGCTGGATGTCCGTAAGGCGGATGCGCCAGAGCTTGCTGAAGTCGAAGGTCAGATCCGTCAGACTCTGGCCGAGGAAGCAGCGGCTCAGCGTTACGCTGATCTTCGCACGTCGCTGTCGGACTCCGCCTACTCCGAAAACAATCTGGAGAGTCCTGCTGAAGAAGCCGGCCTTGAGGTCCAGACTCAGACCAACGTGACGCGGGACAGCGCCGAGGCGCCTCTGGATCATCCGGGGCTGCTGCGTCAGTTGTTCTCCGAGGATGTCCTTAGCGAGGGTTTCAATACAGAGCTGGTTGAGGTTGCGGCAGGCGAGTCTGTGGTCGCCCGGGTCGGTGAATACCGTCCGGCCGCGGTTCGGCCGCTTGCCGATGTCCGCGACGAAATTGCTCAGATGCTCACTCGCCAGCGCACCAACGAAGCCTTGGATGAAATGGCCAAATCCCTGGTAGCTAACCTGGAAGCCGGGCAGAGCCTTGAGCAGGCGGGTCCGGAGGGGGCTCAGTGGGAAGAAATGAAAGGTCTGGGTCGTCAAAGCCAGGAGCTATCGATAGCCGCTCGCCAACGGGCCTTTAGTCTTCAGCAGCCGGAAGAGGGCGTGGCTTACGGTTATGCGCCAAGTGGTGAGGGTGTCGCCGTGATCGCTCTGGACAACATCAATGCGGTTTCCGAAGAGCTTCCAGCGGAACGTCTCGCAGCGGTGCGTGAATTCCTCGCTCAGCAACAGGGCCAGCAGGAATACGTTGCCTTTGCGGAGTATCTGCGTAACCGCGCCGATATCGAAAGACCGGGACAGTAAGCACCGTTATCCCGTTTGGCCCGAAAGCCCGGACCCGTTCCGGGCTTTTTTATATCCACCGCCCGTAGCGATGCAATGCTCGCAGCGTGAAAGCCGCCCAGGTTAAAGGGCTAAAGATCGATGCTCTTTTGGTAATGATCAGAGTAGTCGCATCTTGTCGTCCTGCCGTAGACAGGTTTATCGGCCTATCGCTTCGAGTCGCAAGTCGCGAACGAAGCCCAGAACGTCTATCCGACGGCCCTCCCAACCCGACAGTCTGGCTATTCGAATGTCCGAACGCTCCCCGGAACCTGATTCGCATCGACCAAAGAGCAGAACAAGACCCTGGCTATTGCTCGGACTTCTTGTTTCGCTCATTTTCTGGGTAGCGACGAGCGAGACTGTCCGCGATGAAACTTGGGGTGCTGCTGCACGTTACTCCGCGAAAATCGCAGCAGACGTTTTTGGAGTTTCACCCAGAGACGCTTTTATTTGGCGTTTGCGGCTTGCGGGCCTAGAGGACAGCCCTTTGGCCAAGCGATGGATTGAGGCGCCAGCCGAAGCCCAGAGCGACGCAGAGATTCTGCAACGCCAGCTTTTCGTCCGGAAGCAATTTAAAGCGGAACAGGTTGAAGCTCACGTATTCCAGGCGAACCTGCAAGAGGGCGAGGAACTTCTCTGGCGGCTTGATCGTACGGATGGCGGTGTCGGGACTCTGTTTGCCAGCCTCGAGCGACTTCAGGAAGATGCCAGCTTATCTTCCGGCCAATGGTTTACCGAGGTCCGGCTGAGCTCAGATGGCCAACAAGGTAACTGGATCGTCCCTGAAGACGGTACTTATCGGCTGGTCATCCAGCCGGAATTGTTCGCCAACGCAACGTATACCCTTGCGATGAGTTCGGGGGGATCGCTCGATATGCCTGTTTCCGGAGCGTCACCGCAAGATATTGGGAGTCCTTTCGGCGCTCCTCGCGATGGCGGCGCCCGTCGGCATCACGGCGTCGATATTTTTGCACCGAAGGGCACACCGGTGGTCGCTGTTACTGCAGGGCGAGTGCGCACGGGAACGAGCAACCTTGGCGGCAAGCACGTGTGGCTTGCCGGCGGTTGGTTCAGTGTTGCTTCACCAAGATATTACTACGCGCATCTGGATGAGTTCGCAGTAGACTCCGGCGTAACGCTTCAAGCCGGTGACGTGCTCGGTTATGTTGGAAATACAGGCAATGCCATAAACACGCCGCCGCACCTGCATTTCGGCATCTATACCACCGGCGGGCCGGTTGACCCGGAGCCGTTTATCCAGCCAAGGCCAACACTCCCGGAAAAATGATTCCCGCTTGAACAGGTATTCGGGAATTAGCCGATATTACCTGTCTGGTCGGCGGAAACTGGCTCTTTCATATTGCTAGACTTCCAGAGAAGCGTCGGCACTGAGAAGGCCTTCCGCAGACCCATATGCAGGAAAATAACAATATGATGACTAGCTTCAGACTCTCCTTCCAAGACACCCTGACAGGCTTAGCCCAAAGCATCGTCCTCGCGGCATTACTCGCCGCCGCTCCTGCCTTCGCTGAATTGGCGACTCCGGCAGATGATGTGCGCCGGGTGATCTATGTCGGTAATAACTGGGAAGGCATGATCGATGTCATTGACGCTGACACCTATCAGCGGCTGGGTCGCATCAATGGCGTGCCGGATAAAGAAAAGCGCATGGACGAGCTTTCCTGGTCACCCTTTCGTCTGACGGCATTTCATGCCATTCGCCATCTCATCGGTGAGGGCAATGATCAATGGGTGGACGATATGTACAGCTCGAAGGATGGCCGCTTGCTCATCGTGTCGCGCCCGAGTCTTGCGGATGTGGTGGCCATCGATATCGCAACCGGTGATATCGCCTGGCGCTTTGAGGTGGCGGGGCTTCGCTCGGATCATATGGCGCTGTCCCCTGATGGAACCGAGGTGGCCGTGTCTGCGTCTACTGGCAAGCGGGTTCACATTCTGGACGTGGAAACGGGGAATGAGCGCGGCTATTTCGAATCCGGCAACTCGCCCCATGAGAATGTCTACTCTGACGACGGCAAACGCATCTATCACGCCAGTATTGGCTACGTTTTTCTGCCGCTCGATAGGGGCAACTGGACTAAAAGCATCAAGGGCGAGCGGATATTTAAGGTTGTTGATGCCAAAACTTTCCAAGACATCAAGAGCTTCGATATGGGGGTAAAGCTTTCGGAGGCGGGCTATCCGGATCTCAGTCCGGCGGTGCGACCGATGACTCACACTTCAGATGAGCGATTCTTTTACTTCCAGTTGTCGTTCCTCCATGGCTTCGTTGAATACGACATGAACAATGACCGTATCACCCGTTTAGTCAGGTTGCCCAACTTGGTGCCCGATATGGCTGTCGAAAACTACGTTAATGACTCCGCGCATCACGGCATTGCCTTGAGCGGGAACGATAAAACATTCTGCGTGGCGGGCACTATGAGCGACTACGTGGCCATCGTTGATCGGGCCACCTGGGAGTATGAAATCCTGGACGATATCGGCGAGAAACCTTATTGGGTGACCACCGATGAAGCTGGAGAGAACTGCTACATCTCCTGGAGCGGCACCGATCAGATGTCCGTGATCAACTTTGAAACCGGCGAGGAGGTGGCCCGAGTAGATGTGGGCCGCCATCCTCAGAGGATTCGAGAAGGATTCATCCGGGAGAGCTGGATCGAATCACAGACAAAAGCGCAGACAGCCGCGAAGTGACCGGGGCCGAAGCGGCCGCGTTGCTCAGCGGCTGTTCAGCTCCATGGCTCCGAAGGTGGTTCCAGAGACAATCCGCCCACCATCGCCAATCTGAGTGCCGGCGTAAAAGCTGTTAAGGAACGGGTCCCATCCCAGCAGCTTGTAAAAGGCCGATTGCCCCGAATTCCAGTTCAGGGCTTCGAGTGTCCATGCGCTTGACCGGGCACCGATGCAATAGAACAGCTGAGTCTCGGAACTCATCGTCGGGATGCCATTAGGGCAGCTGATGTCGGTGTTTACCCACTCGGTCTCGAGCTCTCGAGACTCCGGATCCCACTTGAATTTGTGGACGCCGTAGGGCTGATGAAGCGGGAAGCCGCTCAGAGCGACCGTGATGCCGTTGGAAAGGTTGTCCAGCGCATCGTCGCCGGTACTTTTGGGTATCAGGCCGGTGTTGCGGTAGTCATTGCTGACCACCACTGCGCCATAACCGCGAACGAGCACCGACTGCTCGGAGACGGTCTGGGTTCTCGCCGGGTCACCAAAGTTGACCGGTACCTCAGCAGCAATGCGTCGATCCTTTCCGGGCGCGATAGGCTGCCAGTCCGCCGGGATCTGATCTCGCCAGAACAGTACGAGATGGGCAACCGACTGACCGTCAGTAATGACGACGAACCGATCCTGATCACCCGTGCCCATCAGTGAGGGGGTCGCGCCAGAACCGGCGCCCAATCGTCCGGAGCCACTGGCGTCCTCTCCCGTCTCATAATCCGCCCGCCAGGCGCCGGTTTCTGGAGCAAGACTCAGCTCGCTGCCCGTCCACTGAACTCGATACATGGCCTCAGAGGTGACCACGTAAATACCACCGTTTTCATCGGTGGCGATGGAGTTCGAGACTTCTTCGCCTTCCTCATTACCCAACTGCACCGATTGGAATGACGACAGGTCGCGGTTGACCACGGCCACAGTGCCTCGCTTGGTAACCAGCGCCAGACGACCGTCCCAGAGAATATTCAATCCCACGATGGGATCCTGATCGGCACCACCTCTGAGAACACTGTCCGGCAGAGTGAATTGAGCGCGCAGTTCAATCGGCGAAGAGGACAGACCTTTGAACTTGTCGCCGTAGGCCAGCACCGTCGCGCCCTCGACTGTAAAGAAGGTGTTGTCGCGGTCCACAAGCGTATAGGCACCGGAAACCGCGTTACTGAGATTGCTCAAACTGGGACCGGAAGGCTTATCGACATGATCAATCAGATCCAGGCCGCGTCCGTTCGCTCGCAACTTGTACACAGCCCCAAACGTAGAACCCCAGTAGACCCTCGACCCGAGAAAATACCTGGGTGACATCGCCAGCGTAATATTGGTGAGGCCCGTGGCCTGCTGTTGAGGAAGTCTGAGATCCCACTTGCCAGTGGGTCCCGGATAAGGGCTCGATCCCTGCGCATAGGGCGTCCGATGACTCATTGGCCAGGGGCTGTCCGCAAGATACGGATTAGCCGGCGGCTCAAAACCATCATCGGCCACCGCCGCAATGGCTTGCCCCAGAGCAATTACCGCAACGAGCGTTTTAACACTGAGCTTGATTCGGGACATTGTCAGACTTCCTCAGAATTTAGGGTTTTGTTGTACCACGAAGCGAGGTTGCGGGCGGGAAGTGGCTCGCAATCTGGGTAGGGCGACGTGATTGGCGCGATTTGAATACAATCATCAACAATGCTGAGAGAATCGTATTAGGGACAAATAACCAGCCTGCCGGGAAGAAATCATGAGAAGAATAGTCCTGCCATTCGCCCTGGGTTTCGCCACGCTTTCCTGTTCTGGACTCGTAAACGCGTCGGAGCCGAGAACGGCGCTGGTCCCACTCCCTTCCATCATCGACTTCACTGACGGCGACGGTTGGGGAGTCGGGCTTGGGTTGGGAGTTGAGTATGAATCTGCCTATGAAGGTTCGGACGAATTTGAACTTGAGGCTGACCCGGCCGGTGGTGTCCAGTGGAGAACGGGTGATCACATTTTTTTCTGGGCAGGTGAGTCCATTGGATGGCGAACCCTGGTTAAAGATAATTGGCTGATTCAAACCTCTGTCGGCTATGAAGAAGGCCGCGAAGAGGACGCCTCGGACGAGGGCAGACTGGATGGGCTGGGTGAATCGAGTTCTGGGGCGGTAGTGCTGTTGGAAACGCGTTATGCCCTGGCAGACAATTGGCGTTACTTTTTAGATGGTCGTCTATTGGCAGGAGAAATCGGCACGCTCGGAATCTTCGGCGCAGGAACCTGTTTAGCATGCCAACCTGATGGCACAGGCTGGGAAATAGGTGCTGTTGTCACGTTCCACGATGGCAAGCTAGCCAACCGCGACTTCGGTGTTACCACACACCAAGCCACAGATTCAGGCCTTCCAGAAACCGATGTTGATGGCGGGTATAGATCGACCGGCTTCAATGTTAATTATCGACACTACTTCAATGAAAATTGGCAGGTCTTTGGTGAAGGCCTCTACGAAATTTATGGGAGTGATGTCTCAGACAGCCCAATAACGCGGAATGATTATGAAGCAGAGGTGGGCGTCGGCTTTATCTATGTTTTTTGATTATTCTCCTGAATAACATGCAGCGAGGTTATCGCGCTATCACATCCTCAGAAAGAAGTCGGTGATCAATCGGTAGGCCCTTACCGAGAGAGAGGCTTAGCCGGAAACCCACCCATGTTCCAGTCGCGGTGCGGCTAATTTTTTGTGGGCATGGGTGTCTCGACAAGTTGTACTTTTCCGACGCCGCCCCCTAGTTCAGCCCAAGCCGGCGCGGGCGCTCGTATCGGAAGAAGCCGCTGCTCTCTTCCTTCTCTATTGTTTCGGCGGTGCGCCCGAAGTGTTCTTGACGCAGCGCGTCGAGCTTTTGTTCGAGCCTTTCATCGGTATACCGGCGAGACAGTTCACGTCGCGCCTCCATGTAGTCGTAGCCTTTTTGCCAGTCTTCCGCACGCTTCTGGTCGCGCTTGGCGAGCTTTTCGATGGCTTCGTCTGGAAAGCCCATCTGTTTGCGCAGATCATTAATCCGCGCCTGCTGCTCTTCTTGGGGCAAAGCCTGGAGGTTATGCTGAACGGATTCGAGGCTGAAAAGGGTCGTGGCCATAACATCAGGTCCGATCACCTGCTCAGCCATTTCGCCGCCGTAGGTTTCATTGATCAGCGTCTTGATCTGAAAAGCCGTTTCCTCAGGGGTGATCTCGAAGGCCTGATCAAGCCGTTGGATTTCTTCTTTTACGATGCGCTGTTTCTGTGCCACGAGCGTTTCTTCGCTCACCCAGATCTGGCGGGCGTCTTCACCGAACAGTTCCGTGCGCTTCTGCCAGAGACTGGCCTCGCGGTCTAGCGGAGTCATATCCTGCAGCGAGCGATAATTGTCCTCCACCCAGCGATGGTATAGCGACAACCTGGAAATGAGAGACAGGATTGCATCACGGAGTGCGGGAAAGGCCAGGCCGACGGCTTCTTCAAACAGCGAGTATCCCTGCTGCGGATAACGCTTCAGGAGATGCTCGAGCTCTGAGTAAAGTTTTGCCTGCGTGGCCAGTTGCTCAATGGAATTGCCGTAGGTGCGGATAAACTGCGTTGCCAGCCGTTCGATCAATTGTGCCCGCTCGTTACTTCCCGCCGAAGCTAAAGCTTCGTTTGAAGGCAGACTTTGCGAATCAGCTGCCAGGCTGGAAGTTGAAGATTCGAAAGGTGCGGGAGCTGCTTTGTAGAACGTCTCGTATCCGTAAAATATGCCGGCAGAGCCGAGAGCCAGGGCCAGAAGGCCGGCTATCTGCTTGGGTCGCTTCATACTGGGCTAGCGCTCGTATGGAGGTTTGTATTGAAAAGGCGTGACCATCTCTGGCCACGCCTTTTGTTATAACGCGAAACTGGCGTTATCAGGTGCGTTAAAGCAGCGGGCTAAGCTCAGGCCAGATGAGCCCGGCCAGCTTTTTGGAGCCGCTGGCGCGCGGGTGAATGCCGTCGAACAGAATGTCGCTATCGGTAATGGTGCTGCGCGGATCAACGAAGGTGCAGTCGAGAACAGCATTTTTACAGGCACGTTCCAGAATCATGTCGCCGTAGTCCACTGCCTGTTCCAGTGAGTCGACCCGGAACAGTCCGTTTTTGACGTAGTAGTAGCCGAGCAAAATGCCTTTTTCTACGCCATCTGCAGCGATTTCGTTAAGGAAATCAACACCGACCACGTAAAGATCGTCGATGAATGCTCGACATTTGGCACTCAGTTCGGCGCCTTTATCACTTTTGCAGTCATTTGGATCGATAAAGACCGCAGGAATCAGAATGTCATTTCCGCCGGCGTCGCCTACCACGGTCTTGATATTGGGGTCGTCAGCGCGGGCCATCTCATACTGCTCAAGGACGGAGGGCGCGAGGAAGCCGCCAACCAATTGTCCCCCTGAAACGGTGTAGTTACGGAACGTTTCACCGGCCTTGGCTTCCAGTTCATCCTGGATTCCGCCAGAGAGAGCAAAAATCGAGTCACCAAAGAACACGACTTCATTGTTATCAGCGTCGGACACCTGCGGGTTACTAAGCAGATAGCCCAGCTTACCGCATCCTGTCAGGGCAATGCTTACCCCGACCGCAGCGGCGATCTGCAGGAGGGTTTTGGTACGGATGGCTTTTATTTTTGTGATCACGGTGTGGCTCCTCGCAATGACTTTCTTTTTGATGTTGTCCGGCAAGCTTATCAGCGTGCCTTGGCAAGGTCTGATGGCCACGTCTCACATTCAATAGGTGACGAAATTCATGGAGGCTTTGATTTACTTCGAATTGTCTCTGCGGGCACTGATTGCGCAATAACTGCTTTGGCTGGATCAGAGGGAAAAGCGGATAAGGATCGAGTTTTTGGCGAGCGGTGACGGGAGGATAAGAGAGGAGACTCATTCCGATTCGCGGGCAAAACCTTGTCCGGGTTGCCCGCGAATCAGAGTTATCTGGGTATTACTTTGGAATCAATCCAGCGTATCTTTAACGTCGCCCTTGGTCTTCTTGGCGTCGCCTTTGATTTGCTGTTTTCTGCCTTCATTGGCGAGATCGTCGTTGCCTGTCAGCTCGCCTACTTTTTCTTTGACTTTGCCAACTGCGTTATCAACGTGACCTTTGGCTTTATCTTCTTTACCAGACATAAATAGTCTCCTTTCTAGAAGGTCGGCCAATCCGACTGTTCTTCGATACTAAACCTGTCCGGCGGATAGAGCACTTTAACTCTCTGTTATTAAAAGGAAACCTTTCTCAGTTATTACTGGAACGGTAATCTCTTCAGGTAACGTCACTCAGTCTCCATCGTTTGAGTTGAACCCACGGGTGATATTCAGAGCCGGCGCCACTTGATCTGTCATGAGCTGCTGAAGCTGGGTCACTGTGATAAACAGCGATTGCAGTTCGCGATACCCCTCCTGGTCTTTCAGGGAGGCCGCTAACGAGTCGGGCAAAGCGTCCAGTTTGTTCGTGGTGGCTTTGAATTGTTCCTTCAGCCGTTTGGCCAGCGCGGCTTCGCCTTGTTGTGTGAGGAAAATCGCCAGGCCCGGCGCAAAGTAGCGATTCATACCTTCGATGGAAGCACGAACGGCAGCCAGTGAGTAGTCGCTGCGCCAGGCATCACCCGAATAGGGATTCTTTTTGGGCGTTCCTCGCAAGCCCATTGGGTCTGCCAAGCGGCGATCGCGCAGAATTTCCAGAGCATTCATGCCGGTTTCCACCGTCTTCGCGCGGTAGCTCGGTGTGGCAATGTAATGGGGAGAGAAACGGCTCCAGTCTTCGGCCAGGGCCTCAGTGGTGTGCTCCAGATGTTCGGTGATTTCGATCAACAGACGACACGCTTCGCGACTCGGCAATGCTTGCTCGGACTTGTTCATCTGTACATCGAACAGGAGGTATTCAATTGCCGGGAAACCCTGCAGTGCCACTCCAGCGTCTTCAACCGAGATGGCGTTTGAAGTATCTGAGGATATGGCGCTTTTGACTTTGCGGGCGACCAGATTTTTGGAGTCTGGCCAGAACTGAATCTGCCAGGCGCGGCTGTTCTGTTCGATCGGCCCGAAGTCTACGAAGCGGATGGCCTGCCAATCCAGGAAAGACTTCCGCCACGCCTGTTCCACACTCACGCGCGTGCCGTCACTGCCGGCTTTACAAAATCTCTGCGAGGCCTCGCGTAGTTGAGTCGTGCCGGTGGCGAGGGCGTCATACCCCTGGGCGATATCAGTCTGCCAACGGCTTAAGGGTGCTTCGTCCGCCCAGAGGAGAGGCGCTACCGCAAAAGTAAGCACGGGCAGCAGGTGCCGGAATTTGAACATTAATGCATGCTCCGGTGGAGTTTATGAGTCATCACAGGGATTCCAGAAACCGCAGTAGTGCGAGGCGGTTTCCCTGAGCCATGCCTCGGTATTGATCTGCCGAGTCTTTGGCTTCGCCGCCGTGCCATAGAATGGCTTCTTCCAGGGTGGCAGCCCGTCCATCATGGAGGAAACCCGCTCTCGGATTGACGGTTTGGGCTAATCCAACACCCCAGAGAGGCGGGGTTCGCCATTCGTTGCCGTCGGCTTCAAATTCGCTTCGCCCGTCAGCCAGTGCTTCACCCATATCGTGAAGCAGCAGATCGGTGTAAGGCCAGATGGTCTGCTGACTGAGGTCGGGTCGATCTGCCACGCTGCCGGTGGTGTATCCGGGGGTGTGGCATCCGGCACAGCCAGCGTCATTGAAGAGCTTCGCACCGCGCTGAACCTCCGGGTTATCGATGTTCCGACGCATGGGCACGGCCAGACTACTGGCGTAAAACTCGATGAAACCGGCGATTTTATCGCTGACTTCCGGCTCGCCACCGTTTGGAAAAGTGTCGCACTTCTGTTCTGGCGTGCAGTCGGTCGTGGGGGCAAGACTCGAGGTCAGCCCCATATCACCCGCAAACGCCCCCAGACTCTGCTGGAGGATATTGGGCTCTGCGGCTTTCCAGCCAAAGCGGCCCAGAACGGTTTTCTCCAGGGCTCTATCCCATACCTCGTTTGCCCGCCCTGAGATGCCATCGCCGTTCGAGTCGTCTGGGTCGACATTGGCAAGGATCGCCTGCTCTGGAATTGCCGCAAGCAGCCCCAGACCGATCATGGGTGGCGCGACCCGAGGTGAGACCAGGAGGTTTTCCGGCAGTGGGCCGTAGTTGGCGTTTTCAATCGTGTAGACGGGGCGCTGAAGCGTGACGATGCGACCATCGGCCAGGGTCTGCTCGACGGGCTCCCAGGTCAGCTTAAGATCGGCCTCGGGTTTGTGGCCAGAGATGGCAGACGTCTGAAGCTGGCTGCCGTAGATCGGTGCCGGTTTGAAGCCATGCCTTTTCAGTAATTCGGCATCGGTTTCCAGATCGGCGGGTACGGCCAGGCGCAAAAACAGTGAGACCGAGGGCTCATCGATTCGAGGCGGATGGCCCCGGCCATCTTTGACGTGGCAACCCTGGCAGGAGTTGGTGTTAAACAGAGGCCCCAGACCGTCCCGGGCTTCCGTACTCGAAGGCGCCTCAACCCAGGGGTTTCGGAAGAAGCTGTTGCCGACGCTGAAATCGAGACGTTTGGTCATCGACAGGTTGCCCTGGGGCAGGGAAAAGGCGTTGTGGTCAAATTGTTCAACCGAACCTTCGCCTCCTGTCATGGGAGTGTTTTGAATAGCGGGTTGGTCACCCTCACTGACTGTGCCGGCGCCCAACGTCAGGATTAAAACAAAAAAACGACCGGGACGGAAAATGGTGCTCATCGTATTCGGGTCTCTACTTGCGCAAGCGCGCCCACATCAAGGGCGCACAGCAAGGCAATGGCTCTCAGATAGGGCCTGATGTTCAGAAGCTGTGGCCCGCATCATCCGGTGCCAGATCCGCAACGCCGAGCATGGTGGACGCTTTCTCGATGGAAGCGGTCTGGGCTACCAGAGCGGCGATAGCATTGTTCACCAGCGTCGCCCCTTCGGCGTTGCCGGGCGCGATCATCATGTCGAAGGTCATGGCATCAGAAGACGCCTCGGCGCGACGCTTCATGTTACCCAGCGCTTCAACGGAAGCCTTAAGATCCGACCGAAGCTGCTCATCCAGTTCAGGATTCTGGCGCGAAACCAGATCGGAGAGCGATGGACCCGTGACTTCGGTCCCATTAACCCGAGTGTAGGTCCCGGTATACACATTGCGAATGCCAACCGCATTGTAGTAGTGGGAGTTGTGGGTGTTATCGCTGAAGCAGTCGTGTTCATCTTCGAAGGAATTAGCATCCAGAGCCACCTTCATGCGCTCGCCAGCGAGTTCGCCGAGAGACAGTGAGCCCATGCCGAACAGCATTTTCTGAAGGGCCGCCTGCGGGTCCATGGCCAGCAGCTCGGCTCGGTAGTTATCGCTATCGCTTGGTGCCCACTGGGCGACCATCCACTCGAGATCGGAGGCCAGCAGGTCGGTAGCCGCATCCAGGTACTCGGCGCGCCGGTCGCAGTGACCATGGGTGCAATCATCGCCCTTGGCATAGTCACTGGCAGGGCGGTCACCGTTGCCCGGCTCAAAGCCATTGTGATCCTGTCCCCAGAGCAGAAACTCAATGGCATGGTAGCCGGTTGCCACATTGGCTTCGGAACCGCCAATTTCGTTCAGGTCAGCCAGAAGGGCGGGTGTCAGGGTGGATACGTCGACGGATTCGCCGCCGATGGTGATTTCGCGGCTGGCGATAATGTTAGCGGTGGCACCCTCGTTGCCCAGCTCATACTGATAATCGCCAGAGCCAACATAGTCGATCAAACCCTCATCCAGTGGCCACGCGTTCAACTGACCTTCCCAATTATCGACAACTGAATTGCCGAAACGGAAAACCTCGCTCTGCTGGTAGGGAACCCGGGAAGCCAGCCAGGCGGCCTGAGCCGCTTCCAGATTCTCTTCGGTCGGATTGGAAATGAGTTTGTCTGTGGCGGCGTTAAGTGCCTTGGCGGTTGTCAGCGCGTCCAGATAGGTGGTGTAGGCAACCGTGGTGTACTGCTCAACGACCGTTTGCGGGGTCACTGGGTCTGCGGAAGCCGCAGGCTCGCCCGACATCGAGCCGCAGGCGCTGATCACGACAGGTAGCGAAAGGCCGAAAAGAGTCTTTGTTAGTGCAGGAGTGGTTTTTTCAGAGTAAAAGCGGGCGCCCATGACGGAGTTCCTTTGAATGCGAAGCGATACGACAAGCTAACGCAAACCATTACTATTTGAAATTGCATTAGCTAATTGATTGAGTTTTTTTGATCGCTGCCATCTTGCTGCTCTGGTCGCCGTTCTGATTGTCCCTCCCCAGCCTTTCCCCTAAGGTATAAGCAGAAGGAGCTTTCCCCGTACTCACTGGCTATTCACTTCAGGACGATGAAATCATGGCGTCAGAATCCCTTGAGAAGTCTTGCGATATCCTGATGTTCGGAGCGATGGGGGATCTTGCCCGGCGAAAGCTTTTTCCCTCTCTGTATCAGCTTGAGCATTCCAGTCTGCTAACGGACGATTGCCGTTTTCTGGCCTTGGCGCGTCGCGATATGACGACTGAGTCCTACCGGGAGCATCTTGCCGAGAAGCTGCGGGAACATGTCCGTGGCGTAGACGTTGAACAGGCGTTGCTGGAGCGTTTTCTTAAGCGTATCGAGTATCAGAAACTCGACTTCGACACCATTGACGACTTCGAGAAGCTGAATGACTGGCGCGGGCCACGCCACAATCAGTTGATCGTCTATATGGCGACCCCACCTTCCATGTATGGCGTGATCGCCCGTAACCTCCGAAAAGTCTCCTGCTGTGATCGCGAAACCCGCGTGGTGGTGGAGAAGCCCATCGGCCACGATCTGGATTCGTCCAAGGTGATCAACGACCAACTGGCCGAGGTCTTTGAAGAAGATCAGCTGTTCCGGATCGATCACTACCTGGGTAAAGAGACGGTCCAGAATCTGATCGCGCTGCGTTTTGCCAATAACCTGTTCGCCAGTCAGTGGGATCAGAACCATATTTCCTACGTGGAAATTACCGTTGCGGAGAGTGTCGGTATTGAAGGCCGCTGGGGTTACTTTGACCGGGCAGGGCAGTTGCGGGACATGGTGCAGAACCACCTCATTCAGTTGCTCTGCCTCATCGCCATGGAGCCGCCTTCAGACCTGTCGGCGGATGCGATCCGGGATGAAAAGGTAAAAGTTCTTCGAACGCTTCGGCCCATCACGCCAGATATTGTCGAGACTCACGTAGTGCGCGGCCAGTACACCGCTGGCACCAGCAATGGCAAGCCAGTGCCGGGCTATCTGGAGGAGGCCGATGCTAACGGTGCCAGCACCACGGAGACCTTTATTGCGCTGAAGGTGGAGATCCACAACTGGCGCTGGGCGGGTGTGCCGTTTTATATCCGCACCGGTAAACGGCTGCCGGAAAAGATGTCCCAGATCGTTATCCACTTTAAGCCGGCTCCCCATTACATCTTCGATTCTGATCAGAAACACCTGGCAAACAACAAGCTGATCATCCGCCTGCAGCCGGATGAAGGCATGACATTGCAGATTCTCACCAAGGATCAGGGCCTGAATAAAGGCATGCGCCTGGTTCAGGGGCCCCTGGAACTGGACTTCTCGGAGACCTTTAAAACCGGACGCATCCCAGATGCGTACGAGCGCTTGCTTTGGGAGGTCATGAAGGGGAACCAATACCTGTTCGTGCGGCGTGATGAGGTCGAATATGCCTGGCGCTGGGTCGATCAGGTGGTCTCAAACTGGGAAGAATTGGCCGCCCATCCCAAACGCTATGCTGCAGGAACCTGGGGGCCAGTGGCTTCCATCGCCATGATCACCCGCGACGGACGGAGCTGGTATGAAGATGCCTGAACTGAATCTCCCGACCGGCATCGAATCCCGTTGCTCCCCAGACGCCGAAACAACGGCTATCGAACTGGCGCAGGAGGTAACCCGCGCCCTCCAGGCAGCCATTGAACAGAGGGGCGCCGCCAGCCTGGCCGTATCGGGCGGGTCCACACCCGTCGCCTTCTTTGAATCGCTGAGCCAGTCCCAGCTTGATTGGAGCCGGGTGTCGGTTCTGCTGGCTGACGAGCGCTGGGTAGAGGAGTCTTCCCAAGACAGCAATACCCGACTGGTTCGCGAGCACCTCCTCCAGGGGCCAGCAGCTGCCGCCCGTTATGTGAATCTGAAACAGTCTGACGGCGAAGCCGAGGCCGTTCAGCCGCGGGTAGAGCAGGCGCTCGCCGAGGTGCCCTGGCCGCTGGATGTGTTGATCCTTGGTATGGGAAACGACGGTCATACGGCGTCGCTGTTTCCGGACGCGCCGCAGCTGCGTGAGGCGCTGACGGTGGAAAGCCAGCGCACGATGGTGATGACCCCGCCCTCGCAATCTCAGACCCGCATTTCTCTCACGTTGACCGCGATGGCGGATGCCCGTTTTACGGCGCTGCATCTGCGCGGCGACGTTAAGCTTGCGACTCTGAAAAAGGCGGCGGAATCGCCCCATGATATCGAAGCGATGCCCATTCGGGCTTTTTTGAAACCGGGCCTGACGCTATTCTGGAGCCCCTGACCAGCGCTGGTGGAGATAAATCCGATGTCTGAATTATCCAAGTTCCATCGTGAGCGGGTAAAAGAGGTGATGGCGGCGAGTCCGCTAATACCGGTTATAACGGTGAATCAACTGGAAACCGCCGTTCCGCTGTGCCGGGCACTCTATGAAGGCGGGCTCCGGGTTCTGGAAATCACCCTCCGCACACCTGCCGGTCTTGCAGCCATTGGTGCCGTGCGGGAGGCGTTGCCTGATGCCTGGGTCGGCGCGGGCACCGTGACCAGCGTCAGGCTTTATCGCGAAGCAGAAGCTGCCGGTTCCCAGTTTGTGATCACGCCTGGTGTTACTGATCGCCTGCTGGAGTGGGGCATGACCACAGAAGCCCCTTTGCTGCCAGGCATCAGCACGGTCTCTGAACTGATGATGGCCTATTGCCAGGGCTATCGTTCGTTCAAGTTTTTCCCGGCGGCGGTCAGCGGCGGTGTGGAAGCGCTCAGGGCCTTTGGTGGCCCCTTTCCGGATGTGGACTTTTGCCCGACTGGCGGCATTCGCCGGCACACGGCAGCCGAGTATCTCGCGTTGCCTAATGTGGTCACCGTCGGCGGTACCTGGCTAACACCGCGAGAGCTGATAGAGGCCAAGGACTGGGACGCCATTTCGGCAGAAGCTGCGGGCAGCCTGGCCGATCTCCAGTCCTGAAAGACAGCGGGTCGAGTGCCGCGTTTTAGTTAATTTCGCTGCCGACCCGCAGGATTTTCATGGTGTTGGTGCCGCCCTGGGCATTGACGTAGTCACCCTTGGTGAGTACCACCAGATCGCCCGGCTTCACTTCCTTGCGCTCAAGCAATTCGTTCACAGCCCGCAGGTTTACTTCCTCATTCGGAAACTGTTCGGAGTCGAACGGAATGCTCTGAACGCCCCGGTACATCACCACCTTGTGTTGCGTGCTCACCTGCCTTGCCATCGCGAAAATCGGTAGACCGGATTTGATGCGGGACATAAGCAGTGGCGTCGCGCCAGTCTCTGTCAGACAGATGATCGCGGTCACTCCTTCCAGATGATTGGCAGCGTACATGGCGGCGAGCGCGACGCTTTCGTCGATGCGTCCCATGCTCTGATGCATCCGATGTTTGGACTGATGCATGGACGGATGACGCTCCGCACCGAGGCAGATGCGCACCATCGCCTCAACCGCCTGACGGGGGTAATCGCCAACAGCAGTTTCAGCCGACAGCATGACCGCGTCGGTATAGTCCATGACGGCGTTGGCCACATCCGACACCTCGGCGCGGGTGGGCATGGGGCTGTCGATCATGGATTCCATCATCTGGGTGGCAGTGATCACCACACAGTTGAGTGTGCGGGCACGGGCGATGATGTGTTTCTGCACTGCGACCAGCTCGGCATCACCGATTTCGACTGCGAGATCGCCACGGGCGACCATCACTGCGTCGGAGGCACGAATTACTTCGTCCAGCGCTTCGTTGTTGTAGGCCAGCTCGGCCCGTTCGATTTTGGCGACCAGCCCAGCTTTGGAGCCGGCTTCGTCCAGCAGTCGGCGGGCGGTGTGCATGTCTTCCGCTGAACGCACGAAGGATACGGCGACATAATCGGCGCCGAGTTCGGCGGCGGTCTTGATGTCTTTTCTGTCTTTGTCGGTCAGTGCATCGGCACTGAGGCCGCCGCCGCGCTTGTTCAGGCCTTTGTTGTTGGACAGAGGCCCGCCGATGATCACCTGCGAGATGATGCGCGAAGATTCCACCCGCTGGACTTCCATCTCGATGCGACCGTCGTCCAGTACGAGCACATCGCCAGCCGAAACGTCATCAATCAGGTCTTCGTAATCAATCCCGACGGCATCGCTGGTGCCGGCTTCCTTGTCCATCTCGGCGTCCAGAATGAAGGTCTGGCCGACGCTCAGCGTGACCTTGTTTTCAGCAAACCGCGCGATTCGAAGCTTGGGGCCCTGCAGGTCCGCGAGAATCGCCACGAAGCGCTTTTCTTCAGCGGCCACCTTGCGCACGAGATTGGCTCGGTCGATATGTTCCTGAGCGGAACCGTGGGAAAAGTTCAGGCGGGTGACGTCGACGCCGGCCCGGATAATTCCCCTCAGGTCATCAGGGGAGTCAGTGGCAGGTCCGAGGGTTGCGACGATCTTGGTGCGCCGGAGCATGGCAGAATCCTCTTGCTGTGGCGGTGTTGCGAATCCATTACGGCATTGTGCCTGATAAATCATTATGAAATGCTTTCAGGAAGGCCGTAAACGTCTGTGTTGTTATGGCTGTTTCGCGAAATGGCCTGCAGGCAACTGAGTTGTCAGCGCTTTCGGCTCTCATTGCGGTGCATTGTACGCGCTGAGGCACCGTAATTTCGCCTTATTCGCGATTGCTTCTGTCCTGAAGGCCTGCCTGCAAGGCGCCTTCCGGTAACAAATTAGCCGTCTTTCGCTCGAGGACACTGACCATGCCTACTGTTGTTCAGCCAGTCATTGAGAAAGTGACCCAACGCATTATTGAGCGTAGCGGCCCGACCCGCCGCGACTATCTCAGTCGCATGGCTCAACTGGGCGAGGCATCGCCGCAGCGGTCCACACTGAACTGCGGAAACCTGGCTCATGGCTTCGCCGCCTGCGGCCCTGGCGAGAAAGACACCCTCAAGCTGATGAATCAGGCGAATCTTGCCATCGTCACTGCTTACAACGACATGCTTTCGGCTCATCAGCCCTATGAGGGCTATCCCGAAAAGATCCGGCAGGCGGCTTCGGCCATGGGCTGCGTGGCTCAGGTTGCTGGCGGCACCCCCGCCATGTGCGATGGCGTCACTCAGGGACAGCCCGGTATGGAAATGAGCCTGTTCTCCCGCGATGTGATCGCCATGAGTACAGCAGTGGGGCTCAGCCACAATATGTTTGATGCCACGGTGTTACTGGGCATCTGCGACAAGATTGTTCCCGGGCTGCTGATCGGCGCCCTCAGCTTTGGTTATCTCCCCACCATCCTGATTCCCGCAGGCCCCATGCCTTCGGGCTTGCCCAATAAAGAAAAGCAGCGAGTGCGCCAGCTGTTTGCTGAAGGCAAAGCGACCAAAGACGAACTGCTCGAAGCGGAGAGCCAGTCCTATCACAGCCCTGGCACCTGTACCTTCTACGGTACGGCCAACAGCAATCAGATGCTGGTCGAGGTGATGGGGCTGCATATGCCGGGCGCAGGCTTTGTGAATCCTGGAACTCCGCTTCGCGAGGCACTGACGACGGCAGCGACGGAGCAGGTGATTCGGCTGTCCAAACCGCAGGGCGGGACCGCAAGCCTCGCCGAGATGGTCGACGAAAAATCCATTGTGAACGCGCTGGTCGCCTTGCTGGTAACCGGCGGCTCCACCAACCACACGATCCACTGGATAGCCATTGCCCGCGCGGCGGGCATCATTATCGACTGGAACGACTACGCAGATCTTTCTTCTGTCGTCCCGTCGATGACTCGAATTTATCCCAATGGCCAGGCCGACATTAATGCCTTCCACGAAGCAGGCGGAACGCCGTTTCTGATTCGTGAGCTACTGGGCGCCGGGCTCCTGCACAATGATGTGCAGACGGTGATGGGACACGGTCTCGAGGCCTACACCCAAATGCCTGAACTGGATGGCGATCAACTGGTGTGGAAGCCGGCTGTATCGGAATCCGTCAATCCGGCGGTGTTGAGCACGGTCAAAGAGCCATTCGCCGACCAGGGTGGGCTGAAAGTGCTGGAAGGTAATCTCGGACGGGGCGTTATCAAGGTATCGGCCGTTGATCCCAGCCATCACCGGGTTGAAGCACCAGCGGTCGTGTTTGACGATCAGGATGAGCTGAAAACCGCTTTTGAGGCGGGTGAGCTGGATCGAGACTGCGTGGTCGTGGTCCGTTTTCAGGGGCCGACGGCCAATGGCATGCCAGAGCTGCACAAGCTCACACCTTATTTGGGCGTTCTTCAGGACAAGGGCTTTCACGTGGCGCTGGTGACGGATGGCCGTATGTCTGGAGCTTCCGGCAAGGTGCCAGCGGCGATTCACGTTTATCCCGAGGCCGCCCATGGCGGGCCTTTGGCGCGTATCCGAAGTGGTGACCCGGTGCTGCTGGACGCCACCACGGGCGCCCTCAATGTTCTGATCGATGAAGTGCAGTGGAAGCAGCGAGAAGTGCTTACCCTGGCGCAGGCCAGCCATCATCACGGTTATGGCCGCGAGCTGTTTGGCTGGCTCAGACGCTCCGCCAGCTCCGCAGAAGAGGGGGCCAGCTTTTTCTGGAACCATGACGCCTGATCCCGCAATGACTTCAACAACAACACGGCTCGGCCTGGTGGCGGACCTGGGGGGAACTCATGCTCGCCTGGCCCTGGCTGATAACGGCCAATTACTGACTGAGACTGTCCGCGTCCTCAAATGCGCCGACTACGCCAGTTTCTCCGAGGCTCTGCAGAGTTTCCTCGATGAAGTGGCCGGCTTTGCCGCAAAAGATGATCCCGTCGCCCAGGCCTGTCTGGCAGTGGCGAGTCCCATTGCTGACGGACCGATTGCCTTTACCAACAATCACTGGAGTTTCGATCCACCTCTGCTGGCCAGCGAGATGCGATGGCAGCAGCTCGAGGTGATTAACGACTTCAACGCGATGGCTCTGGGCTGTGCGGCGCTGGACGCTGTTCAGCGGGTGCAGGTATTCGGCGGCCAGGAAAAAGCAGGTGCGCCGAAATTGGTGATCGGGCCGGGAACCGGTCTGGGGACCTCGGCACTGGTCTGGGGGCCGGGTGGATGGATTGCCCTTCAATGCCAGGGCGGCCACGTCGACCTGCCTGTGGTTTCCGATCTCGACGTCCAGATTCACTCGCTGTTGCGCAAGGCCCATGGCCGCATTTCAGCGGAGCGAGTGATCAGCGGGTTTGGCTTGGTGAATCTTTACCGGGCCCATGCTTCGCTCGCGGGTGCTGAGCCCCGATGGACAGAGGCTGCTCAGATCACTGCCGCTGCCGTTGAAGGTAGCGACCCAGTGTGCGTAAGTACTCTGGACCATTTCTGCGAACTACTGGGTCGCGTCGCTGGCAACGCAGCGCTCACGACTGGAAGTCTGGGAGGCGTCTACCTCTGTGGCGGTATACTTCCAAGAATCGAAGAGTTTTTAAGAAGCAGCTCCTTCCATGCAGCCATGTTGGACAAAGGCCGCATGCGGAGCTTCCTTCTGGACGTGCCGGTTTATCTGGTCAAAGAACCGCTCACGGGGCTGATCGGAGCCGCAAGGGCTTTGGCTCCGCCGGCCTAGTGTCGCTAGGAACTCGCTAGGAACTCGCTCCCGGTGTGGGCTGATTGCGGTCGCTGTTGGCTGCAGGTCCAAACAGAGGGTCCAGCACCGGTTTGAGGCCTTTGGCATCGTCCACGAATAGCTGAAGATGCGGGAAGGGAATTTCGATACCGGCTTCGTCGAGCGCCTCTTTAATTTTTTCCAGCACGTCCGCCATGATCTTGGGCTGAACGTCGAGATCGTCGGGCCGCAGCCAGATCTGCGCCAGAAGATTGACCGAGGAATCGCCAAGGCTGGTCATGATCACGCGCGGTTTAAAGGTGCCCGTGTTCATCACCTCATCGTGGTTTTCAAGCAGAGGCATGATCACCTGGCGAGCTTCTTTTGCCGATTCCTTGTAGGCGATACCTACCGGGATATTGACCCGTGTAGCGCCCTCGGCGCTGTAATTGATGATATCCGACGACGCGACGCTGTCGTTGGGAATCATGGTAAAGACGTTATCCCGGGTTCTGAGCCAGGTGGTTCGTAGCGCGATTTTCATCACTTTGCCTTCCTGGCCATTGATAGTCACCCAGTCGCCAATCCGGAACGGTCGCTCAATCAGCAGGGTAATGCCGGCGATGAAATTCGACAGCGTGGACTGAGCGGCGAAACCGACGGCAATCCCCACAATACCGAGACCGGCGACAATCGACAGGATGTCGAAGCCAAATTCAGCCAGAACCGTTACCGCCGCAAATGCGGCCAGCACGACCGACATCACGTTGCGAGCCAGTTGAGCGATGGACTGGTCAATGCGGTTGCGGGCGAGCACCTTCCGGAGGACCTGAGACAGAATTAGCCAGATCAGGTAGAAACCCAGCGCCATGAAACCAGCACGTGCAATGGCTCGCAGTATCGGCTCGCCGGCGCCAAATTGGGCTGCAACGGCAAGGACCACTGCAATCAGCGTGAGATAGCGCAAACCAATGTGTAGAGGGCGACGAACCAGTTCACCGTAGTGAAACCTGCGGGAAATAAAGTCTGTGATCGAGGCAATGATCCAGTAGATCCCGACAATCACGCCGATGAGAACCATGGCAATAATCAACTGGCCAAGCACCTGAACGGACAGATCGCTCCACTGAACATCAGACAGCCCCAGCGCTCCCAGGGAGTCGCCGAGGTTTTCCTGAATCTGGTTCCACAATTTGGTGACAAACTTTTCCATAGGTGCCGGTCCTCGGTGTGGCAACAAGTCCCGGACCTGGTCCGGCTTTTGATTGGTTTGAACAGTTTTACGGGCGCGCCAGGGAAGGGATCAACCCAGGCAACTACTAAAGACGGGTGAGTCGTGATCCTGCACGCTTATTACGCAGTCGGACCATTCTCTGCACTTTCATTAAAACGATTCAGCACAACTATTAAGGCGCGAAGAGAAACCGTGTCCATGGCCCAGGGGAATCTTACCCGAATTTTCCTGTAGCTATGACTCGGCTCGTTGACATTGAGTCCGAAAGGTGTGGAATCTAAGCAATTAAATGAAATGAGGCTGATCATTAAACAAAATGAGCCTGATCGGCTGACCGATCAGGCTCGTTAGCTTCAAAAACAGTGATATGCGACAGCTAGGCCTTTACCGCGAAGCAAGCACTTCAATAATCGTGCTGTTGAATGCCGGCAGATCGTCTGGGTTCCGGCTAGTGATCAAGCCATTGTCATTGACTACTTCTTCATCGACCCAGTGGCCACCGGCGTTTTTGACGTCTGTCTGCACGCTTGGGAAGGACGTCAGCTTACGACCGCGCACCGCGTCGGCTTCAACCAGTGTCCAGGGCGCGTGGCATATCGCAGCCACTGGCTTGCTGGCCATGAAGAAGCCTTTGATAAAGGTCACGGCTTTGTCGCTGGTCCGCAGAGCATCCGGGTTTGCCACGCCGCCTGGTAAAACGAGGGCGTCGTAGGAATCTACTTTCGCCTCATCGATGGTGACGTCGACCTTGAAGCTATCCGCTTTGTCGAGATGGTTGTAACCGTCAATACTGCCGGCTTCGAGAGAAATCAGCTCAAGCTTTGCGCCTTCTTTCTCGAGAGCCTGCCAGGGGCTGGTGAGCTCGACCTGCTCGACACCGTCGGTTGCCAGGAATGCGACTGTTTTGCCTGCTAGTTTGCCACTCATATTCAAACTCCTAAATTGAGGCGCGCCAAAGTTCACTGGCTGCGCTAAAGATGGTCGATAGTTGCTGACGAAATCGTAGAGACGCCCGCGTTCTCTTAAAGGTGAGTACGTTGACTGGTGGGATTGGTTCCCCGCCCAAGGCCAGATGGATAAATCGAAATGCCCAGGAAAGACTGTGGTGAGACCTCGTCTATCAATGTACGTGGCCACTCTTGTGGCTCAGCGAACGTTAGGGTTTGAAATGTTCGACTCAGGATCGTGCTTCGACGCTGAACCGCGGTTGGGTTAAGCTCGCCGAGAGCTATTTTTCCTGCCTGTTCCCGCTGCGAAGACAGTAGCGTTATTGGCAGGTCTGTTCACAGGTTTCGGGAAACTTCCTATGCTTTCAATGCCTTTTACCCGGTTTCCAAATACCTTCCCGTCCCGGGCACCCCAGACGCTATCGAAAGCCATCATGGGCCTCACCCTCGCGATGGGGCTGTCGGGAATGGCCGGCTGTGATCGCGCGATCCAGATTAGCCCGGACGCCCGGTTGCCTGATGGCAGCGTTTATTCCGGTGATGTCGAGAACGGACTGTTCGAAGGCAAAGGGGTTCAGATTTTTCCCGGAGGGGAGCGTTACGAGGGTGATTTTCATTCCGGCCAATGGGACGGCACCGGGCGTCTTTCCGATTCGGAAGACGGTTGGGAATATCTGGGTGAGTTCCAGGAAGGCACGATGCACGGCTTGGGTCGCTATACGGCCAGTGATGGCGGCGTTTATCTGGCGCGTTTCGAGCGAGGTAAACCGGTTGAGGGGCGACATGAAACCGAATATGGGGTCTACGAAGGGGAGTTTCGTGACTGGTATTACCATGGAAGCGGCACCTGGACGACCACCGGGGGCGAGGCCGTCAGCGGACGCTTCGAATGGGGAACCCTGGCCGACAATAGCTCCGCCGATCAATCCGCCGGCGATGCTACGCAGGAACTCATTAACGAGCGCATCCTGGCCGAAGATGCGGTCCGCTTCGCCGGCAGCCTTGCCCAGCTAAAGCCCCAAAATCCTGGTGAAACCGACATCGGTTTTCTGGCAGTGGGCGGCGATGGGAACGAGTCAGTGTTTGGCCGCGATATCGCCCGGGCATGGCAAGCGGTTTCGCAATGGGACGATATCCGTCACCGCACCCTGCTGCTGCTCAATGATCGAGAATACAGACGTCTGCCGCTTGCCACGCCCCAGAGAATCCGTACCGCTCTTAAAGCATTGGATCAGCGACTGGACCCTGAAGAGGATCTCTTATTCATACACCTGGTCAGCCACGGGGCGAGAGATGGCAGGATTGCGCTGGATCAGCCTGGTATGTCCTTGCCTGATCTTGCGCCAGAGCAGTTCGCTGAAATGATTAGCGAACTTAATGTCCGCCGCAAAATCATTGTTGTGTCGGCTTGCTTCTCTGGAAACTGGATTGAGCCTCTTGCCGATGACGATCACTGGATTCTCACTTCCGCCCGTTCTGATAGAACCTCATTCGGGTGTGGAGATGATTCTGAAATGACTTGGTTCACGCGTGCACTTTACGACACATCGGGCTTTGATCTGACCCAGCCGGGCACCCTTTACGAGTCCGTTTCGAAGATTATCCGGGAGACTGAAACAGAGCAGGGAATTGGCGCGGAGGACTGGTCATATCCTCAACATAGTCTGGGTACAGACATCGGGGACGGATGGCTGCATAGGCATCTGACAGAACGAGAAAATTTATTGCCCTGAGCACAAAAGTAGGGGATGAGACCGGCCAATCACCCCTGTAAGGGGCGACTGGCCGAGTTACGAGCCGTCAGACGAAGCTTCGCTACTGGCTGGCGCTCTCTGCCGCACGCACTGCAGCGTCCGCTGCCGAACTGAGGCCCTTACCCACGCTGGACCGGACTTCAGGGCTTACGCCAATTGCGAAGCCTGCGGCGAAGGCACTCCCAGCCACGAGCGGGAAGTGATCGCGAATGACTTTCTCGGCATTGGAGCCGGCCATCTGTCCATTTCTGAGCATGGATTCAAGCGGATTTCCAGCCGAACCACTGCCGGAAGAACCCGGAGTAGCACGACCAATCAGTCCCTTCGCTATCAGCACAAAAATCATAGTGAGCAGAAGAAGACCGGCTCCAGTGCAGGCTGCGGCGCCGGCGGGCGGCAAATACCGTTCGAGATAGAGGTATCCCCCCGCCACCAGAAAACCCAGTCCTGCCAGTGCCAGAATTGAGGCAAATATGATCAATGCGAGACTGACCATGGCCTGAACAACGGCATCTTTAACCATCAGTCGTTGCTCAGCGACGTGACTGAACGAGCAGGCCTGCTATCAGACCAACAATGAAGCTCAGCAGCACGCTGCTAAACGGCTTCTCCTCAATTTGCTTCTCGACCGTTTTGGCGGCTTCAGAAGCGGTAGCAGAAGCCTGATCCAGGCCGCTCCTGACCTTGTCGTAACCTTCTTCCGCGCGCTCAGCCGCCATCGTCTTCAGCGTTGAAGTGATGGATTGCATATCCTTTCGGAGTTGGAGCATTTCGGCTCGCAGTTTATCGATATCCTGATCTGCCATGATGTCTGCTTCCTTTTTTGGGTTCACGTTTTGGGCGACGGTCGACGAGCACGCCGGGCTTTGTGCGCTTCCACGACCGGTCACGGCTGTCGCGATCTGTGCGATAGCAGCGCATGGCCATACCGGCACTTTGCTGGAGCCGAAGACCTGGAAGAAGCACGATACAATCGCACAGTACGCCCACACCACTGACCATGAAGCTGAAAGGCCTGATATTCAAGAAAAACCGCAGCTTTCAGGCTGAAGCTTAGTTAATCTTCAGTGCCGGATTCGCCTCTGTCTGGGGCAGATTTGAGGCATAGTTATCTTTCAGAATTTTGAGTTTTCTGTATCTTACGACTGCCTGATGTATGTGGCGTTACGAGCTTGTAAGCTTCGGGCTTTGTCCGGGCCGGCTCAAGTTGGGCCGCAAAGGATTCAAACAGCAAATAACAACGAAAACAGGGAACCCTCCAACCATGCTACTGGTGCTGGCCGGGTCGGTCCTGACCCTCGCAATGGTCAGAGAAACGGTGGATCTGGATACTTACGATCCCCGAACCGTAGTCATAGAGCAGAGAATCGATTCAGGTCCGACCAAGTTGGAAAACGAGGTCCGGGTTGAGCCTCTTGTCGCCCAGAAATTCCGTAACATCGTTCGCCAGGCCTACGACTACAGCTGTGGTAGTGCCGCTTTGACGACGCTGCTTAATTATTACCTCGGTCGCAATCTATCAGAACGGCAGGTGATGGAGGGGTTGCTTCACTACGGTGAAAGCGAGCGGATTGTTGAGCGACGAGCCTTCTCGATGCTGGACATGAAACGTCTGGTTACGGCGCTGGGTTATCCCTCTGGAGGATTTCGAGCCACCATCGACGATCTGATGGAGCTCGATCATCCCGCTATCGTGCCAATCCAGCACGCCGGCTTTAAACACTTCGTTGTACTGCGGGCTATTCGGGATGGCCGGGTTTTTATCGCCGACCCGGCGGTTGGCAACATCAGCTTTCCGTTAATCGAATTTGAAGAATCCTGGGACGACAACGTTCTGTTCATTGTCTTCCCCGGTAACGAAAAGCCGATTAACGCGCTCGAACTCAAGCCTGAGGATCTGCGGTATCTGGAAGACCAAACCATCACTCAGATGGCTTTGCACCAGATTCCCCGTTTTGAAGAAGCCACGCAGCGAAGAATCCAGAACATGCTGGAGCGTGAAAAGAATAATCCGGACGGTTCAGTTGAAGATACACGCAAGCAACTTTACTACCGCCGCAACTGATGCCGGGCCGTTGCCGCAGCATGACCGAACAAGAAATAGGGAGCTGGGATGAATCTGTCGAAACCGCTGAATAGTGTCCTGCAGACCACGGCAGGCCAGCGGCCTCTGGCCATCGCTGCCACGCAACGGGCCTTGTGTTTAATGCTACTGACCGCAGGCGGTCTGCAATCTCCGGCTCTTAGCGCCCAGGAAGGGGACAGCAACGTCGATAAAGCCCGGGAAGCACTGGCTCGTCAGGAAGGTGATGAGGGCTCCGCTGAGCAGCTGGAAGAGGTCTTCCAGGCGGCGGAGAAGAACTATTCCCTGCAGAAAAAGGGTGTTCATTCTCTTAATTATTCCTTCGACTATTCATACACCGGTGACCAGCGACTCGACGTCAATATCACGCGGGGCAGTACCCGCAACTTCGATGTCGTACCGACCGCTACGCATTCGTTCACCAACTCCTTCAGCTACGACTACGGCCTGCTCGATAACGTCACGGTCGGTGCGCGGCTGCCCCTCGTCGTCAAATACGATACCCAGGACGAGCTCTCGCTATACGACGTGGGTGATGTAGGCCTGACCAGTCGCTGGCAGCCCTTCGCCTACGTTCCCGGCAAGGTATCCACCACGCTGTTTGGCACGGTCAACCTGCCGACCGGAACCAGCCCTTACGAAATTGACGTACAGGAGCAGCTCTCCAGCGGCGGCGGTGTCTACTCTGTGGGCGGTGGTGCCAGTCTTTCGAAGGTACTCGACCCGGTCGTATTGTTCGGCTCAGTCAGTTCCAGTTACCGGTTCGATGCCACCGATCTGAATCAGGTGCGTGGTGGCCGGCTGTTGACCAAAGTGGAACCGGGGCTGTCGTTCTCAGGCTCAGCGGGCTTTGCCTATTCGCTGTCCTACGACATTTCGCTGAGTATCTCGACCCAGGTCAGCTACACCGATGAGACGATTCTGTATTTCAGCGATGGCAGCAAGGCCGTAGCCCAGGATCAGATGGCAGGGTTTTTGAGCATGTCCATCGGAACGCGTGTGAGTGACACCACGATCGTCAACACCAGCGTTGGGATTGGTCTGACCGAGGACACGCCCGACTTCTCGCTGGGGCTGTCCATGCCTCTGAACTTCTCCGGCCTCAAGAACGATCTGAATGACTGATGCAGCTCTCAAGCCAGGCCCCCAACCAGGCCCGCTTCGGATCCGCACCAAAGCTCTCGCGATGGCCGCGGCACTGGTGCTTGCGCCGACCGCTGACGCCCAGCTTACCCAGAACCTGACCATCAGCCCCAAAGCGCTGTCGCTGGGCAATGCGGTTACGGCTGATCCCCCGGGCATCATGGCCATTCACTATAATCCGGCCGGCCTGACCCGCCTGGATAACCGTGAATTCGAATTGAACATGATAGGCGCCTATCTGGATATCGACGCCGATTTCAGGGCGCCGGAAGGCTACAACATTTTCGATATCGACGGTCTGGAAACTGATCCGTTTACCGGCGAACAGCGAGACCCGGTGGCCAACACCCACAGTCACACCAACCGACTGTCCCTATATGTCCCCCGGCAGGGGATGGTGAAATGGCCGCTGCCGATTGTCGGTGCTCCTTCAGGCGGTATCAGTGTGCGTTCGCCAGGCTCAAAACTGACCTTCGCCACCGCCGCTTTCTTCCCGCAGGCCGCCGGTTTCAACCGCGATCTTGACGATCCTGGCCGCTATCTTGCGCAGTCTGCGGCTATTCAGCGGCTTACCTATCTTTCGCCCACCATCGCCTACAAAGTGAACGATGAATGGTCGGTGGGTCTTGGGGTTCACCTCTCCCACCAGGGCATCGCGGCCGATCAGTATCTGCGCGCGCCGAACCTGCTGCTGGGTGTTGCGCAAATTCTCCAGGATGCCTTTAGCTGTGAAGAGGGCGATGAACCACTGGCCCCGCTGCTGCAGATCTGTGGCGGTAATGTTGGCCCCTGGGACGACATCGGTGGCCTGAGCCTCAAGGTTGAAGAGGCGATGTCACCGACTTATGCGCTGGGTGTCATGTGGGAGCCAACGCCCTGGTTCACCTGGGGTGCGAGCTATACCTCTGAAGCGGATATGAAGCTGAAGGGGACTTACCACATTGAGTACACCCCCGACTGGTCAGGCTTCTGGCAAAGCGTCAACGCCTCGATCTTGGGTGCTATCAGTTCCGCGGTACTTAGCCTCCCGGCGGGTGCTCCCCGGGAAATCGGGAACGTCAGCATGGAGCTGCCGTATCCCCAGCATTTCCAGACCGGTATGGCGTTCCGCGTGCATCCACTGATCAGCTTCAGCATGGATTTCGGATGGACCGATTACAGTGGCTGGGATGCGTTCGATCTGCAATTTGATCGAAATCTGGAATTTCTGGGAGCCGCCCGGATTCTATCCCCTGAGAACGCCACCCAGAGTACTCTGCGGCTACCTTTGGGCTTCAAGGACGTCTGGAACTGGGGCTTTGGCGGTACACTGCACCCATCCTCCCGTCTATCATTGCGGGCGGGCATTGAGCAGCGCACGTCGGTCATCCCCGACAATCAGCGCCAGACGCTGGCTCCCTTCGGCGACACCTATCTTTACAGCGTAGGTCTCGGCTACGAGTGGGATAAAAACACCACGATTGACATGAACCTGAGTTTCATTCAGTCCATTGAGTACATTAAGCCCAATACCAGCTGTAACGTTAACTGTGACGATATATCGAATATCGTCTACAACCCATACGCGGCTCTGGACGTGAGCACGCGTCTGCGGCTCGCACTTGCAGGAATCAGCTTCCGGAAACGGTTCTAGGAAGTCCATCCGGGTCTTCAGGTCTATGCGTCGATATCCGTCAGAAAGCCGAAGTCAGGACTTACCCATCAGCTTCAATACTGGCTTTGCTGGGCATGACCCGCTGCGCCCAACTGCGAGCCGATCCGGTCTTGCTATTGCGAGCATTGTGCCGGGTATCCGTAGCCTCGTCTTCTTCTGCGCAGCTTCGATCCTGCTCGCCGGTTGTCAGTCTCCTTCCTACGAGGGTCGCATCCCTGAGGGATACTTTTCCTGGATAGACGAGCAGGGGGCATTACGGGTTAGCCGGGTGCCACCGGAATCCAGGCAGGGTGGAACCGCGGGCCCGGAGGGTTCTACCTCATCAGTCGAGACGTCTATACCACCAGAATCAGACGATCCATCAAGGCCAGCAGAGCAATCTGTAGCCGCTGAGGAGAATGCGCCAGCACAACCGCAGGCACGGTCCGAAGATCAGCGAGTGAGCAGTCTCCGGCTCGATGACCGGCGTTCAAATGGCGCCTCAGCGGCCACTTTCCGAAACGATGTTCCCCTGGATCTGGCTCACTATCCCGATGCCAACCAACTCGCTGAAGAGGGCTATCAACGCCCGGAAGACGGGCTCCCTTACTTTACCTGGACGGATGCTGAGGGAAATCTACGCACGTCCTATTATCGTCGTGGAGATATGAGTGAGTCTGAGTCGAGCCGCTCTCCAACACCCGGCGCCAGCGTGACTTTGACTCCCGCCCGGGAATTGAGAGCGCCAGCCCCGCCCTCTGCGGAGCCTTTGCCTGAAGCCTTCGCTGTATTGGGGCTGGACGCGCCTAGCGATGAACTGGAGCATTTGGCAGACGGCTGCTGTGCGGACATGGCGATTGTCGAGCCAGTAGATTGGAAAACCGGCCGCGAATTTGAAGTGCGTTTTGACGGTTCCACGACCGAGTACGATTTTTCTGACGGGAAAAGTCCCTATCGGCTGATCCGACTGCCTTCTGCCGACGAATACGCCGAAATGAATTTCCGCTTGCGATCATTCAACCGCGGCGGAGTGCTGATACCGTCTCTGATATTTCTGGACGCTGAGCTCAACCCCCTGCGGGCTGTACAGGACATAGCATTTAAATATAACCCGGAAACCTGGCACAGACTGGGCTTCATGGAGGCGACGCTTTCGGCGAATCCCGCCGAAGGCGAGCGTTGGTTGCTGATTTATAGCCGCGAAAAAGATCAGGGCGCGCGGAGTGTCGTGGTCGTCGACGGTCAACGGGGTGCCATCCGCCACCTTACGCAGGGTTTTATCAGCTTGCAGACGTTGAAAGACCGCTGAGCTATCCGGAAGCTCGAACGGGGGGGCAGATAGACTGACGGTAGTGCCGTCTCAGAACGGCGTAGGCGCTGTTGAGGCTCTGTACTCTCTGGGTATCGCCGCCCCGGTCGGGATGTTCCTTCATCACCAGCCGCCGAAAACGATGACGGACTTCGGCGAAGTCGCCCGGCAAAGCTTCGAACCCTAATTTCTCTGCCGCATCGCTCAATTCAGCCGGGGCAAGGCTGGCCTGGCTCGTTCCCGCCCAGAAGTCCTCCATCATTCGTCTGATATCTTCTCTGGGAACCCGATACTGGGTGAGATCCAGATAGAAAGCACGCAGAGGGTCCGGGGCCAGAGGCACACCCTGCGCCTCCTTTGAACTGGCTCTTCCGAGACGGATCATCAGCGGTGAAATATCCAGCGCCAGACCACGCACTGCAACTTCATCGCGCAGGCGGTATAGCGTGTGGAAAAGAATGAAGTGAACGGGATAGAGCTGAGCCGAATCGTGGAAGCTGATGGTGTCAAGCAATGACCAGGGCGGAGCCTGAAGAGTGCGGATCAGCGCGAGTTCGGTTACGCCTTGGGGATGCTGGCCAAGAACAAATTCAACGGCCAGTTTGAGGTCATCTATCCAGGCATTGAGGTCCCTGTCCGCCGCAGAAGTCCCGTTGCGAACAAGGTCAGTGTTGGAGTCAGTCATGGCCCCAGTCTAGGTGTATTCGACAGAGGTGCATAGCTCATTGAGGTGTCGCGCACCCCGAAAAAACAGAAGTGTCGCAAAGTTGGCTGCATCGGCAGCGAACTGGTCCGCCGGCCCCGGCTTGCTAACACAGCGATTAGCCAGCGACACACTCACCTGGTAAGCCATGCCCTGAAAGGACGCCTTAAGATATTCGGAGTGAGAGCGATCAAGAGCGCTGCTTTCCATGCCGCTCATGTTTCCGATGAAAGCCTGGAGATCGTCCTCAAGTGACAGCATCGCCAATCCGAACAGATCCGAGCCAAACAGCAGACGGATGGTCTGTTCATTGCGATGCGCCAGTTCATAGACCATAGGATCTTCAGCAACGGTGAGAAACAGCGCAAGAAAATTCGAGCGGATTCGTTTATCCGGAGACTCATTGACGGCACGAAGAATTTCAAGGTTCTGATTGAGCTGAGACAGAAAGCCGGTCAGCAAAGCGGCGAAGATATCCTGTTTGCTGGCGAAATAGTTGTAGAAGGTGCCGGCGGCGAGCCCGGTGCGGCGGACGATGTCGCGAATCGTTGTGTGGTCGTAGCCTTGGCTGCGAAAGCATTCTCTGCCAGCGCGCAGGATCGCGGCGCGGTTACGAAGGCGATTCTGCTCACGCTTACCCGTGGGAGCGGCATTATCGATAGAGATTTGTCTCATAGTCCTGTCCCTGGATTGTTTGCTGTCTGCCGGCATACATTCCGGCGGGGGGCGCTGACGTCGGCGTCCTGCTTCCCTATAATCGTGCCCTGTTTAATTCCTGACCGGTGAACCTCACCAGAGCGATCTCTCATCATGACCATGTCAATAGATCAGTTATCTGCCTCAGAAGCTCGCAAACAGACTCTGGAGTTCAACAAGCTTCAGAAGAGACTGCGTCGAGAAATGGGGCAGGCCATTGCCGATTTCTCCATGATCGAAGCCGGCGATCGAGTCATGTGCTGCCTTAGCGGAGGAAAGGATTCCTACGCAATGCTGGACATTCTAATGAATTTGCAAAGAAGCGCGCCAGTGCCATTCAGCATTATCGCGGTCAATCTTGATCAGAAGCAGCCCGGATTTCCGGAAACTGTTCTGCCTGCTTATCTGGAATCGGTGGGAGTGGATTACCACATCATCGAGAAAGACACCTACAGCATCGTTAAAGACAAGGTTCCCGAAGGCAAGACCACCTGCGGTCTTTGTTCGCGCCTGAGGCGCGGCATTCTTTACAATTTTGCAGCTGAAAATGGCGTGACCAAAATCGCCCTAGGCCATCATCGGGATGACCTTCTGGAGACTCTTTTTCTGAATATGTTCTATGGCGGCAAGCTTAAATCCATGCCTCCCAAGCTATTCAGCGATGATGGCCGTAACACGGTCATTCGCCCGCTGTGCTATAGCCGGGAGAAAGATCTGGTTCGATACGCAGCCATGCGGGAATTCCCGATTATCCCGTGCAATCTGTGTGGCTCTCAGGAAAATCTGCAGCGACAGGTCGTTAAAGACATGCTGAACGAATGGGACCGTAAGCATCCGGGCCGCATTGAGACCATGTTCAGAGCCCTTTGCAATGTCACGCCTTCCCATCTCGCGGATCCAAACCTTTACGATTTCTCGGCCAGAAATGGGATCGCTTCTGAGGCTGGCGAGGACGAGCAGGCTCAGCCGATGCAGTTCGGCAGGCTGGATGTGCTCAATATCTGATTTACTTTCCTGCAATTACGAGAGCCGGCAAGCGCGATCCCTGTTACTCGGGCATCAATGGTCGTGGTGCATTTCTGAATGATCCGGCTCGCTCCTGATGCTATGCGAGTGGGGCTCGTGCAAAAGTGGCTCGGCCCCGTGATTCATGGTTCCGGAAGTTCCTGGCTCAACCATTGAAGGCGTATGGATGTGCCCGGATGGAGCATGGTGTCCGGTCGATTCGCCGCCGGCGCCGTGTGCATGAGTGCTGTGGCCGTGATCGCCATGGCCGGCCATGAATGCCTGATTGATGAGGGGCAGCGTCCACAGACCGAATAGAATCAGCAGCGTTCCGGTGACGCTACGGACCAATCGATGGTTCTTGATCGATTTTACGCTCTGAGCGGCGTAACCGGTTGCCAGCATGGACGGCAAAGTGCCCAGGCCAAAGAACAGCATGAGCAGGGCCGCTGTTCCAACCGAAGGCTGAGCACTTGCCAGGCCCAGCGTGCTATAGACCAGTCCACAGGGCAGCCAGCCCCACAAGCCGCCGAGCATAAGGGCGGATTTAACGGATCGAACCGGCAGGAAACGTTGGGTCAGGGGCTGCAGCCGCCGCCAGATTGGCGCGCCTAATCGTTCGAGAATCTGGATACCCTGCCACCAGCCGGCCAGCGACAGTCCCATCAGAATCAGCAGAACACCTGCCAGAGTTCGCAGTAGGGTGCCCAGAGGCATCCAGTGCTCTTGCAGATCCGTGCTCAGCGCGGCTACGAGCATAGCGGCAATGACGTAACTGCCTATTCTGCCGACATTGAAGGCGAGTAAAAAAAACGCTCTTCGCCAGTGGAAGCTCGGTCCAACCGGCACGGCAAGACTAAGCGATGCGCTGATCCCGCCACACATTCCAAGGCAGTGGGTACTTCCGAGGAATCCGATCATAAATGCCGAGAGCAGAGTAAAAGCGATGTCCGGCATTATTGTTTCTTTTTGGGCTGGTCAGCAGAAGAGGGCTGGGTATCCCGACTGTCCGGCTGACGGGATTCTTCAGGAATAAGATGCTCGTCTTCGTCGTGCAGGATGCGGTGGGCAGGCCCGTCGAGATCATCGTACTGGCCGTTTTTGACGGCCCAGGAAAATAGCACAACACCCAACGTAATGAGGATCAGGGAGACAGGAATCAGAAGGAAAACAATACTCATAAGACCACTGTCGCGGCGGCGAGACCGCTATCGAGATGGAGAGTGGTGATTGTCGCCGTTACCTGGCCCGGAGTTCTGGTGCCTCGAAGCTTGCAGGGCGACCGCTCAGGCGAAGTGCATTGAGTACGACAATCAGTGAGCTTAAGGACATACCCAGCGCTGCCAGCCAGGGTGGAATGAATCCGGCGGCAGCCAGAGGTAAAGCCAGAACATTGTACCCCAGAGCCCAGGCCAGATTCTGCCGGATTATCCGCTTCACTCTGCGACTGATTGTCAGGCCGTCGAGCACAGGCGCGAGTGATTCTCCAAGCAGTACCGCATCGGCACGGGTCTGGGTAAGGTCGGTGGCAGAACCCATGGCAATCGACACCTGTGCGCCGGCCATTGAAGGCAGATCGTTGAGACCATCTCCAACCATCATGATCCGGTGACCCTGTTCGGTGAGGGCTTTCAGGTGCGCCAGCTTATCCTCAGGGGAGGCTCGGCCCACGGCCTGACCGATACCAAGATAGTTGGCCACTGAGCGAACGTGCTGCGAATGATCTCCGCTCAGCAGTACCGTTCGGTAGCCTCCGTCCTGTAAATCAGCCACCAGCTGTTTGGCATCCGCGCGTATCTGATCGTTTAAAACGAACTTTGCGACCGCGCCGTCCGCTCGGACCAGCCAGATCGTCAGACCCTCTTCATCGTCAAGAGACAGCAGCTCGACATCGCTGCTTTCGTGCATAAAAGCGCGATGGCCAATCCAGACTGCCTGACCCGCAATCATCCCCACGAGACCTTTGCCGAGGACCTGTTCAACACCCGTTACATGGGCGGCACTGGCGCTGAAGGCACGAGCGATTGGATGCTGGTTATCCTGCTCGAGCCCCGCCGCGATGCTCAGAGCTTCAGATTCTGTCCAGTGGTCGCTGGTCTCTGTTCTCTGGATTGAGAGACGACCGGAAGTGAGTGTGCCGGTCTTATCGAATACCACGGTGTCCACAGTAGCCATGGCTTCCAGCGTTTGCCCCTTGGTCGGCAGAAGTCCGATGCGACGCAGAGCGTAGGTGGCACTGGTCAGGGCGGTCGGTGTAGCCAGTGACAGTGCGCAGGGGCAGGTGACGACCAGAACTGAAAGTGCGATATCAAATGCCCGAGGCGAGCCAGCTAGCCACCACCCGATAAAGATCAGGGGTGTAATGATCAACACCCGACTGATGAAGACTCCCGCCATGCGGTCTGCCGCTTGAGCAACCGGCGGTTTTTCAGCCTGAACCCGATCAAGAATCCGCAGAATTCCGGATAACCGGGTGTCGCCGCCACAGGACACGACTTCAATATCAATAGAATTGGTTCCGTTGATGGTGCCGGCATGAACGAAATCGCCGGTAGTACGTGACACGGGCATGTACTCGCCGGTCAGGGCGGCTTCGTCAATATTGGATCGGCCCGCAACCACGACGCCATCGGCAGGCAAGGTTTCGCCCGGCTTGACCCGGATTCTGTCCCCCGGCGAAAGGTCGTGGACCGTAACCAGTTCGCGCTGCTCCTCTTGTTCTCCTGGCTTGCTCTCAATGCCCCTGATTCGAGTGGCCACTGCGGGTTGATAGCCGCCAAGCGCAGTGCCAGAGAGCCCAGCCCGATAGCGGGCTCGAGCCTCCAGATAGCGGCCCAGGGAGAGGAAAAAGGTAAACATGCACACCGATTCGAAATAGACATGGTCGCCGCCGAAAACGGTTATGAGCACGGATGCGGTGTAGGCGAGACCTATGGCTGTGGCAACCGGAACATCCATTGTGAGATGACGGGCGCGGATGTCGCGCAGAGCGTTCTGAAAGAACGGTGCGGCGCTGTAGAAAACGACCGGAGTGGCGACCAGCAAACTGAACCACCGGAACAGCTCAATGAAGTCAGCAGAGATGTTGTCGATCAGCTGAAAATACAGCGGAACGGCCAGCATCATACTCTGCATGCTGCCTATGCCAGCAATGACCAGACGGATGATCGCGGAGCGGTTTTCGCGTTTGAGATCCTGCTCAGCCAGGCCCGCTTCATAGGGCCGGGCGGTGTAACCGAGTTCGTGAATGGCTAGAAGATGCTGGCTTAGCGGTGGGCCCTCGGGATCGTATACCAGTCTGGCCCGCTGAGTGGAATAATTGATGCTGAAGGAGCGGACATCCTCACGCTGGCCGAGGTGACGCTCAAGCAGCCAGATACAGGCCGCGCAGGAAAGACCGCCGATAAGCACCTGGGCTTCGTTGCCTTCTGCTGTCTGGCTAACAAAACCGCGCTGAACGAGGGGATGATCCAGTTCCGATAATCGTTCACGATCTATGGTGGAGATGGGCGTCGGCGTGACCGGTGTGTCGGTCCGAAGATCGTAGAAACCTTCAAGATTTTCAGCCTGGATCAGCTGATAGACGGCTTTGCAGCCCTCACAGCAGAAGATTCTGGCCTTCCCGGCCGACGACGTATCGCGGACCCAGCTGTCTGCTGCCGCATCCGCGCCGCAGTGGAAGCATTGCAGGGAATCAGCCATTGACCTCGGACATGGGCTTCACGCTCTGGGCGCTCTCCGCAGGGAACCGGACTTCACCTTTCAAACGCCAGTCGTTATCCGGGCCGCGCACATCGACATACCAACGTCCGCTAATGTCGGAATGCGCCATACCCTGGAAAACACCATCCCCCTTGGGTTGAAGCTGAACCACTGCGTCTCTGTCAGAAAGGGTCGGATGGAAAAGCTGAAGTACGAGGTAAGGGTAATCGCTGGTATCGGCTGAAGATGCCAGTTTCACGGTCACCTGACGATCATCGCTGCTGACTTCCGCTTCGATACCCATCGATGCCGCCCGCATATCACGCTCGATGTCCTGATTGATGCCGAGGCCTTCCTTGGAATAGTCGTCGGTGACCATCGAGTTTTCAGTGGTCAGGGCCAGTGTGATGGCTACCGCGCAATATCCAATCGACATGGCGGGAAACAGTATCAGGAACCAGAGCCACGGCTGGCGGTACCAGGGTTTTACGACTTCATTTTCTTTCATGATCAGCTTCTCTAGGCGTTCACTAACGTGGCGCAGGACCGACGAAACGACTCTCAATCATGATCGAGAGAAACGGATCGGTGCTGGACTCGAGGTAGAACGTAATGTCTGTGTTGCTTTCGGTGATGAACTCAGGATTGATCTCTACCACCACCGGACGGGCCGCACGTTCCCCACTGTTGAGCTCGACCTGTACCGGTTTCAGGAGTCTGGCGGACTCCGGTCCTTCCAGGCGCAGGCTATAGGTCTGGGGAAGCTCGCTGAGATTCGCAATTTTGGCGGTGTAGCTGTTCTCGAGCCAGCCATCGCCATTGTATTTGAACAGTGCGCCCCGGTCTCGAAGAACGTCGAGTTGAGCCGGCACCCGGTGCGTGATGGTGTAGGCCATGGCGCCGATCATAACAACCAGCGCCAGACCGTAGCCAAGGGTACGCGGGCGCATCAGTTTTGAAGGCTTTCCTTCGAGGTCGTTTTCAGTGGTGTACCGAATAAGACCCGGGGGATAGTCCATTTTTTCCATCACCTGATCGCAGGCATCAATACAAAGAGCGCAGCCGATACATTCGTATTGCAGCCCATTGCGAATATCGATCCCGGTAGGGCAGACCTGAACGCACATGCCGCAATCGATACAGTCACCCAGACCGACGTCTTTGGGATCAACGGATTTCTTGCGGTTACCTCGAGGCTCACCCCGGTTGGGGTCATAGGAAACGATGCGGGTGTTCGGATCGAACATCACTGACTGGAAGCGGGCGTAGGGGCACATGTAAAGGCACACCTGCTCGCGCATCCATCCCGCATTTATGTAGGTCGCCAGGGTAAAGAACGCGACCCAGAAATAGGCCCAGCCGTTCGCATCGAGAGTGAACAGATCGGGCGCCAGTTGGCGAATGGGGTAAAAATAGCCGACGAAAGTCAGGCCGGTGGCAAAGCCGATCAGAATCCAGATGGAGTGCTTGGCAGCTTTGCGCCAGACCTTGCTGAAACTGTTGGGTGCTTTGTCCAGTTTCATCCGCTGGTTGCGGCTGCCCTCGATTTTCCGTTCCACCCACATGAAAATGAATGTCCACACCGTTTGGGGGCAGGTATAGCCACACCAGACCCGCCCAAAGAGCGTGGTTATAAAAAACAGGCCGAAGGCACAGATGATTAGCATCCCCGAAAGGAGAATGAAATCCTTGGGGTAAAAGGTGGCGCCGTAGAGGTGGAACTGGCGAGCCGGAAGGTCAAAGTGAATGAGAGGATCGCCACCCACCGTAATCCAGACGAACAGAAAATACATGCCCATCAGCCCCCAGAGACTGAAGAAGCGGATCCGCTGAAAAAAGCCGGTTATATCCCTGATGTAGATTTTTTTTCGGCTGGCGTAAAGATCGATGGTTTCCGGTTTTGCCTGGCTGCCTGCATCCTTGCCGGGATCTATCTGTTTGACCGGAATCTGGTTGGTCATCGCTACCTCCGGGGTAAGCGGGCGATCGGGCCGGAATTTCTGACTCAACAAAACTCGTGTTCCGGAGCCCTGTTGGGGAGAGATTCGGAGGCCGGTTGATTCCGGCCTCCGGGTACGCCTTTATTCAACGATCTGGAAAAGCCTCGTGTTAATGAGGGCAGTAAAAACCTTAGCGGGACAAGCTGTAAACGTAAGCAGCAACGATGTGGATCTGATCGCTGGTCAGACGCGGGCTTTGCGCGGGCATCTGGTTCTGCCGACCGTAAAGGACAGCTTCTTCAATCCACTCGTAAGTAGAGCCGTACAGCCAATCGTTGTCCGTCAGGTTGGGCGCGCCCACCTGCTGGTTACCCATGCCTTCGGGTCCATGGCACGCTGCACACGCCTGCTGGAATACAGCCGCGCCTGCTTTGGCCGCCTCAGGATCTTTGGCGCGGTTGGTCAGACTCAGGACGTAATTCACGACCTGATCCACTTGTTGTGACGTCATGTTGGGCATGAGGCCCTTCGCCGGCATATTGGCGACACGACCATTGACGATCGTGTAAACGATGTCTTCCGGGCTGCCGCCGTGCAGCCAGGCATCGTCGGTCAGATTCGGGAATCCGACAGAACCGCGAGCAGCCGAGCCGTGGCAGACAGCACAGTTGTTGGCAAACAGTCGCTGGCCCATATCGAGCGCTTCAGGATTTTTGGCCAGCTCAGGAATCGGCGTATTGGCGTACTCAGCGTACAGCGGACCGTATTTCTCGCTTGCTGCCTCAACTTCCTTTTCCCATTGATTTTCCTGTGTCCAGTTCAATAAGCCTTTGTAGTTGCCCAGTCCTGGATACAGAGCCAGGTAGCCCAGAGCAAAAATACAGGTGCCGACGAACAGGAAAAACCACCACTTAGGCAGTGGGTTGTCATATTCCTCGATGCCATCGAAAGAATGGCCCATGGTTTCTTCGGTTTCGGTGTCGTGACGCTGGCTTTTACGCACGCTAAAGAGCAGCCAGGCACATCCGAAAATAGTACCGAGCACGATCACGCTGACCCAGATGCTCCAGAAGGTACTCATCGCTTTTTCTCCGTTTTGTCGTTTTCCCGGGTACGCTCGTCGATTTCATCGTCATCGAAGGGCAGGTGAGCGGCTTCGTCGTTGGATTTTTTGCGGCGGGCACTATACGCCCACCAGCAGACTCCAAAGAAAGCCAGCATCACCAGAATGGTCTGGATGCCCCTGAGATCATTGATATCCATAAGCTTCACCGATTATTGGTAATCACCGTGCCGAGCTGCTGCAGGTAGGCTACCAGAGCATCAATCTCAAACTGACCATTCACTTCGTTGGCGGCGTTTGCGATTTCCTCATCGGTATAAGGCACGCCGAGTGTCTGCAGTGCTTTCAACTTCTTCGGTGTGACGGAGCTGTCGATCTTGTTCTCAAACAGCCAGGGGAACGCTGGCATGATGGATTCAGGAACCACGCTGCGGGGATCGTAAAGGTGCATGCGCTGCCATGCGTCAGAGTAGCGACCCCCTACACGGGCCAGATCAGGACCTGTCCGCTTGGAACCCCACAGGAAGGGGTAGTCATAGACGAACTCTCCAGCGACCGAGTAGTGGCCGTAACGCTCGGTCTCCGCTCGGAACGGACGAATCTGCTGGGTATGGCACACGCTGCATCCTTCGCGGATATAAATATCCCGGCCTTCGACTTCCAGTGCGGTGAGGGGCTTGAGCCCTTCGATCGGTTCATTGACCGACTTGTTAAAAAACAGGGGCAGAACCTCGGCGAGGAAGCCACCGCTGATCGTGAGAATGATCAGGACAACCAGTAACCCGAGGTTTTTTTCTACAACTTCATGGGCTTTCATTCAAATACTCCCCGCCTCAGGCTGTTTGAATCGCGCTGTTCTGCTGAACCGTTCCAGCATCTTTCCGACGAACGGTCATCCAGGTGTTGAATGCCATGATCAGCATGCCGGAGACAAAGATCACACCGCCGAAGAAGCGAACAACATAGCCACCGTGGGAGGCTTCAACTGATTCGATGAAGCTGTAAGTCAGCGTGCCGTCTTCGTTTACCGCGCGCCACATCAGTCCCTGGGTGATGCCGTTGACCCACATCGCAACGATGTAAAGCACGGTGCCGATAGTCGCCAGCCAGAAGTGCACGTTAATCAGCGCGATGCTGTACATCTGGCGTGTGCCCCAGAGCTTGGGAATCAGGTGGTACATGGCACCGATACTGATCATGGCAACCCAGCCCAGAGCGCCGGAGTGAACGTGGCCGATGGTCCAATCCGTGTTATGCGAAAGCGCATTCACGGTCTTGATTGCCATCATGGGGCCTTCGAAGGTGGACATGCCGTAGAAAGACAGCGACACCACCAGGAACCGGAGGATAGGGTCGGTGCGCAGTTTGTGCCAGGCACCGGAGAGCGTCATCATGCCGTTGATCATGCCGCCCCAGCTGGGTGCGAGCAGAATGATGGACATGACCATGCCGGCTGTCTGAGCCCAGTTAGGCAAGGCTGAGTAGTGCAAATGGTGGCCGCCGGCCCAAACGTAGGTCGCGATCAGAGCCCAGAAGTGGACGATCGACAGGCGGTAGGAGTAAATCGGGCGACCGGCCTGCTTGGGCACGAAGTAGTACATCATGCCGAGGAAGCCTGCAGTCAGGAAGAAGCCTACTGCGTTATGGCCCCACCACCACTGCATCATGGCGTCGGTAACACCAGAGTACGCGGAGTACGACTTGAAGGCAGTGACCGGCAGCTCCATGTTGTTGCCGATATGCAGCGCCGCAACGGTAATAATGAAGGCACCGTAGAACCAGTTGGCGACATAGATGTGGCTCGCCTTACGCTTCATGATGGTGCCAAAGAACACCACGGCGTACAGAATCCAGACGACGGCGATCAGGATGTCGATCGGCCACTCAAGTTCGGCATATTCCTTACTGCTGGTCATGCCCAGAGGCAGAGTGATCAGAGCGCTCACTATGATCAGCTGCCAACCCCAGAAGGTCGCGTTTGCAATCCCGTCAGAGAATAGCCTGGTCTGACAGGTTCTTTGCACCACGTAGTAGGAGGTGGCGAAAAGTGCAGAACCACCGAAACCGAAAATTACGACGTTAGTGTGCAGAGGCCGCAGACGGCCAAAGTGGGTAAACGGCAGATCAAGGTTCATGGCGGGCCAGGCCAGCTGGGATGCGATCAGTACACCCAGCGACATACCCACGATACCCCAGACCACCGTCATAACGGCAAACTGGCGTACAACCTTATAGTTGTAGGTCAGGGTCGGATTCGCTGTGTTCATAGCTTTACCAATGGAGTTGGGAGGGAAGAAAAACGGTCGCAAGTATGGATAAATGAACCTGTTAATGCAATTCCTCAGCCACCTTCGAAGCGTGTCATAATGGCGCGTTCGAGGTGATGCCCGTTGTCCTGCGGCCACCGAATGTCCTGAGCCCTGGCGGGTTCACGGATCAGTTTCAAATTCTAAGGCATAAACGATGGTGAAGCGATGCGACTGAATGGCCCAGTGGGTGGTCCGCTTCTGATACTTGCCCACGGGGCCGGAGCAGGTTCAGACTCCGTCTTCCTGGAAGCCTTGGCCGAGGAACTGGGTGAGCAGGGTGTTCGGGTTTTGCGATTCGATTTCAGCTATTTACGCAGAGCCCGGGAAGAAAAGCGAAAACGCCCGCCAGACAGGATGCCCAAGCTGGTCGACGAGTTTCGCCAGATGCTTCGTGAATGCTCCGCATCCCGGGGCGCGGCTGATCAGATTTTCATCGGTGGGAAATCCATGGGTGGGCGCGTTGCCTCTTTATTGGTTTCTCAGGGTTCAGCCTGCGACAATTTGTCAGGTACATCGGGTTCAGAAGGCGCGACGTCAGGAGGCATGTTCCCAGAGGAAATGGTGTCAGGCGTCATCGCTTTCGGTTATCCCTTTTATCCTCCGGGTCGTCCCGATCGCTGGAGGACGGATCACTTTCCGGAGATAAGTTGCCCGTTGCTTATCCTCCAGGGCACTCGCGACCGCTTTGGTACACCGGAAGCCATCCAGAGCCGGCCCGAATTGACCCAGACCCGGATTCACTGGCTCGACAGTGGCGACCATGACTTCAAGCCGCTTGCACGAACCCGCCGGACACAATCCGAACTCATCAAGGAAGCGGCCCAAGTCGCCGCGAAATTTATTCATGAACGAAATGCTTAATCGACTTCTGTTGTTTTGCCGTCCAGGGTTCGAAGCAGACGCTGCTGAAGAATTGATCACTAGGGCGGCGGAACAGGGCCTTTACGGCTACCAGCAACCCAGCGTGGCGGCGGGGACTGCTATTTTCGTGTTGCCAGACAGTGACGCCACTGAAGTGCTTGATCGGTTAGCGCTGAGCAGCCTGGTTTTTGTCAGGGACTGGTTTGTGCTTGCCGGCGTCGTTGACCTGCCCCAGAAAGACCGGGTGGGAGCAGTAGAAGTTTTTATGGGAGATCTCTCGGATCTCGCTCCCGACTGTGAGCGGCTGGCCATCCGCACCGCAGAGAACGTCACGGACGCTGATCTCAACCGCTTTGCGAAAAAGTGGACGGCTCCTCTGGCCAAGCGTTTGCGAGACCGAGGCTGGCTCGATGATCGCGCTGCAAAGGGCGGGCGGACTGCCTGGCAGCTTGAATTGGTGCTGCCAAGCTTTGAGCAGGCTCTGGTCGGCTTCAGTCATCCGGACAATCGGGCGGCCGAGCCCTCGGGCATCGTGCGTTTAAAAATGCCCGCCGGTGCACCGAGTCGATCAACGCTGAAGCTGGAGGAAGCCTGGAAAGTCCTACTGCCCGGGGATAATCCATGGGAATACCTTGGCGGCGGCAGGACGGCCGTCGATTTGGGCGCTGCACCCGGAGGTTGGACCTGGCAGCTGGTGGAAGTGGGAATGAAGGTGTGGGCCGTGGATAACGGCCCAATGAATGAAGAGCTAATGGCTTCTGGTCAGGTCGTCCATGTTCGCGAGGATGGTTATTTCTGGCATCCCCGTCGCCCGGTGGACTGGATGGTCTGCGACATTGTGGACAAGCCAAGACGAACCGTGGCTCTGGTATGCGAATGGTTTCTTGATCGTCACTGCCGCTACAGCGTGTTCAACCTTAAACTGCCCATGAAGAAGCGTTTTCAGGAGTGGGAAATCTGTCGGCAGATCCTGACCGAAACGCTGGAAGAAAACGAGTTCAGATTCCGGCTCACGGCCAGGCATCTTTACCACGACCGAGAAGAGATTACGTGTTTTCTGGAAAGGCTCGACCACTGATGCCCCCACCGGCGATCGCCGGACTGGGCATCAGAGATGTAGAAGACGCGGGACTGACTATTCGCTGTGTTTGAGCACTGTAATGCGCTCTTCCCGATCCATAAGAGGCATCAGATCATTCATGAATGATCGCCGTTCTTCAGAAGCTTGCCAGCGTTTCCAGTCAGCCTCCGAGCGCCATTTGCAGAGCGTTACGCGGCGATTGGGATCTTCCAGGTCGGTGAGTGTCTCGCCGGATATGAATCCTGGCGCGCTCACCGCTATTCTCAGTCCATGGCGAGACAGCTCTTCATAGGCCGACTCGAGGGTTTCGGCTACATGGCGTTCAATGACAACGCGAATCATGATTAAAGTTCTCCGGTAGACTACCGCTTCGGGCGCGTTCAAGCGTCGCAGAGCGACTGGCGTCTTCTTTCTGAAGGTTATAGCTAGAAATTTAGCACGGGATAGCCGGTACGGCTTTTAGTGATTCCCGAAATGATGTCAAACCTGTCTGAGGGTATCGGCGGGCGATGACAGTTTTCTGAACCTGGAGGAGTTTAACCTTGCTTCCTTTCGATGCGGAGCTGGACGCACGCGGACTGATGTGTCCTGAGCCTGTAATGATGCTGCACAACAAAATCCTTGAGGTCAGCCAGGGACAGGTACTTCGAGTTATCGCGACTGATCCCTCGACCACCCGCGATATTCCCCGGTTTTGCCAATTCCTTGGCCACGAGTTGGTCTACAAGGAATCGGATGAGCAGGAATACCGTTTCTGGATACGCAGCGGCGGCGACTGAGGGCTTTCTAGAGACTTAGGGAGCCTCTGAATAACTCCGAATCGCCTCTGCGTTCTCTGAGGGTTGCAGATGCAAGGCGCGATTTGCCGCAAATGCCCACTGTTCTTAAGAGAGTGGGCCTTTGCAAAAGTCGCAACGCAGCGGATGCGGCCCTCAGAACACGCCCTCCGGGGCTTTCAGAGCGGTCCACTCTCGTCGTTGTGGCTCCTTGAAAGGCAACCAGCCTTCCTGCGAAGCCACGCCTAGAGAGTGACCGCTCTGAAAGCCAGAGGTGATCCGGAGTTGTTCAGAGGCTCCCTAGTTGATTCTGGTTTGCAGATGATTGAGAAACTCGGTCCGGGACATCTCACCGAGTATTCGGGCTGAGCGAACTTCGTTTCCCTGCTCATCGAAGAAAAGTATCGCCGGCGGCCCGAAAAGTCCAAGACGGTCCAGCAGGCTCTGATGCGCGGCTGTGTTATCGGTGACGTCAATCTGCAGGGCACGGTAATCCGACAGTGCCGAGCGCACCTGTGAATCGGAAAAGACCCGGCGTTCCATGACTTTACAGGAAATGCACCAGTCAGCGTAGAAATCCAGAATGACTGGTTGCCGGGACTCTGCGGCGGCAGCCAGTTGTGCGTCGAGGCGAGAGACGCTCTGAGTTTGCTCGAAAAGATGGGCGCCGGACTTGCGAGCATCACTGTTCCCGTAGCCTTCGGATGTTCCCGAGCGCAAGTCCGTCATTTCTGAAACCTTGGCCTTTCCGGCGTAGAGACTGTCTGCCGAGAACGAAGCCAGCGGTCGCAAAGGATCTTGAGCGCCAGACAGCGCACCGGCGAGCAGGGCGATTCCGTAGGCAAACAGCGCTATCCCCACCCCCTTGCGGGTACGCGCCCAGCCATCACCGGCTGGCTCAAAAGCACCCAACTGCACCGCGCTTGTCAGTAGCAGCAAGCTCCAGAGCGCGAGAGCCACTTCTGGATAGATCAGCCGTTCAAGCAGCCAAATCGCGACAGCCAGCATCAGCACGCCGTAGAACTGCTTTACAGCATTCATCCAGAGGCCAGATTTAGGCAGCAGCTTGCGCCCACCGACGGCTACGGCGATGAGTGGGACTCCCATGCCTAACGCCATCGAGAAAAGCGCCAAACCGCCAGTCACCGCATTCTGTGTAGTACTGATGTAGAGCAGGCTGCCGGCCAGTGGTGCCGATACGCAGGGCGAGATAATCAGCGCTGAAGCGGCACCGATACCGAAGACAGAAGCAAGTTTGCCGCCGCTAAGCCGGCGACTGGCGCCATCAATTGAACTAGTAAAAGCTCTGGGTAGTCGCAGTTCGAATAGTCCGAACATGGCGAGAGCGAACAGCACAAACAATCCAGCGAAGAACATCAGAACCCAGGGCGACTGAAGCCTGGCCTGAAGATTGAAACTGGCGCCCAGCGCCCCGGTAATGACTCCGGCGGCAGAGTAGACCAATGCCATTCCAAGCACATAACTACACGCCAGAATGAAAGCCTGTCGGGTGGACTGAGTGGAAGAATTGGCGACCAGGGCGGAAATGACCGGAATCATCGGGAGCACACACGGCGTGAAGGTCAGCCCAAGGCCCAGCAGGAAAAACACGACCAGAACCGGACCGAGGGCATTGTTCTCGAGATAATTGGCCAGATCAAATGCAGTTGCCGATGAACCCAGAGCTGGCTGTGTCAGCGCATCTGCCCGTGCTGAAGATTCGTTTGCGTCGGAGGCAGAAGGTTGGATTGACGGTTTCGCAGCGGTCGATTGAGAGTAATTCTCACCGTCCTGAAGCGCCGCTGGGCGGCTGCTTTGCCCGAAATAAAGCACTTCCTCAGTCTGTGGCGGGTAGCAGAGCCCCGCCACAGCACATCCCTGGTATCTGACCTTGAAGCGAGCTTCGCTCATGCCCTCGGGGAGGGTAATGGGAACCGTCGCTTCGACTGGGTCATAAAACACGGCGACTTCCCCGAAATATTCGTCGTGGGTGATGTCGCTTTGCTGATTGAAGGTGATGTTTCCGATGGCAACACCTTCATCCAGAGGGGTCACCGAAAGTTTGTCTTTGTAGAGATAATGACCTGGCGCGATAGCCCAGTTCAGTTGGAGATTGCCTTCGTTATTACTGAAGCTAAAAGGCAGCGCCTGGCTCACTGGAAGAAACTCGTCCTGCTGCCCGCCACCAATCAGTTCACTGAGCGATTTGCTTTGAGCCTTCGCATTGCCAGCGCCCATCGCCAGAAAGACCAGGGCGGTAATGACAAGCGCGGCAATGAGAAACGCGAGCGTGGATGTCCACCGCGCCTGTGGTTGGGGCTGGCGATCCAATTTCTGCATGTGTGGAACGAGGCTTCTCAAAAGAATTCCTAGATTTATGGTATTTACATCAGGTGTTTGCAGCATAAACCTTGTGCTACTTCTAGAATAGGGCAGGCCTCTGTGCTGCAGCTCATCTGGAATGGCTGCCTGCTGCTCCAAATGGCCCGTCGTATTGACCCGTGATCTGCCGCCCAAGTTCCCCGCGTCGCCGCAGCCTCAGGCCGCGACACCACTGGCAATCGACTAACTTAGGGCGCACAATACGACTGGCATGACACACCATTCCAGTGATCTCATCATGTTGTTCAATGATCTTTTCCGGACGCCCTACGGCACGGTCCTGATCAGAGGTAACGACGAACCTGAATATCTTCCGGCTTCCGGTCAGCACAGTGAGGCCAGGGTCATCTTCGCTCACGGATTCTACGCCAGTGCTCTCCATGAAATAAGTCATTGGTGTATCGCGGGGCCCGAGCGTCGGAAATTGCCTGATTACGGTTACTGGTATAGTCCGGATGGGCGCTCTGCGCAGCAGCAGGCCGAGTTCGAAGCAGTCGAGGTCGCTCCGCAGGCAATCGAAAGTCTGTTTTCACAGGCGGCTGATTTCCCCTTTCGCGTCAGTATCGACAATCTTTCCGGGTGCGGTAGTTCTGATGAGGCGGCGTTTACCCGTTCAGTCGAACGTCGCGCCGTGCAATACGTGAACGAGGGGCTGCCCGAGCGGGCGTCTCTGTTCCTGGACACTCTCCTGAATTTTTACGGCACCCGCGAGGCTTTTCTTCGACGATGGTGCCGCCATTCGACATTTCCCAACTTTTTAAGGCAACAAATTAACCCATGAATGAAACCACCGAAGGGCGTAGTGAAGTCTCTGAAGCTGCGCCCACCCAGACGGAAGCTGAAGTCTTTCAAACCCAGGCACCGTCAGAAAAGCCCGCCGTGAAGACCCGGGAAACCCACTCGAATACGACCCGTTTCAAAGAGCTGGGTCTTGACTCGAATCTTCTGAAGGCGCTCGACAAGATCGGCTTCACGCATTGCACGCCCATCCAGGCTGAGACTCTGCCCCATACGCTGTCCGGGGAGGACCTCATCGGTCAGGCGCAAACGGGTACCGGTAAAACAGCGGCCTTTCTGATTACTGCCATCCAACAGATGTTGCGGGCACCGATTCCAGACAATGATCGCTACGCCTCTGAGCCTCGGGTGCTGGCACTGGCGCCCACCCGGGAACTGGCTATCCAGATCGGAAAAGATGCTGAACAGCTCTGCCAGTTCACCGGCCACAACGTGGTGACGGTTGTCGGAGGTATGAATTTCGACCGGCAGCGCGAACAGCTTCGAGACGAGGTAGTTGACATCCTGGTTGCGACACCGGGTCGTCTGATCGATTTTCTTGGCTCCCAGGACGTGTTTCTGGATCAGTTGGACATCGTCATCCTCGACGAAGCCGACCGGATGCTGGATATGGGCTTCATCCCGGACGTAAAACGGATACTGCGTCAATGCACCGCCAAGGCAGATCGTCAGACGCTTCTGTTCAGCGCCACCTTTAATCAGGATGTCCTGAATCTGGCATCCATGTGGACCCAGGATGCCCAATTTGTCGAGATCGAGCCGCAGCAGAAAACCGCCGAGCGGGTAAAGCAGACGGTCTACCTGGTTGGTGAAGACGACAAGCTGAAAGTACTGACCAACTATCTCAAGCGGCCTGAGGTCGAGAAAGCCATCATATTTGCTAACCGCCGCGATCAGTGTCGGGATCTGGATGAAGACCTTCGAACCCAGTCCATCAAAACGGCGCTTATGTCAGGTGAGATTGCCCAGAACAAGCGTATTAAAACGCTTGATCAGTTCAAGCGGGGTGACATCCAGGTGTTGGTAGCGACTGATGTGGCCGGCCGAGGTATTCACGTAGATGGCGTAACCCACGTATTCAACTACAACCTGCCGGACAACGCCGAAGATTATGTCCATCGCATTGGACGCACGGGTAGGGCGGGCAGTACGGGGACCTCCATCAGCTTTGCAGGGGAGGATGATGCCTTCGCGCTGCCGGCCATCGAGAAGTACATCAGCCAGAAGCTGACGACCGAAGTGCCCGACGAAAGCCTGATGGAAGAGCTGGCGACGCCTCGCAAGCCAAGACGCCGCCAGCAGCGTCGCAGCGGACCGGCTCGTGGTGGTCAGCGGACCAGGCGTCATTGAGGTAGACGGTATGATCATTGTCGCAGATGAGAACATTCCGGCGCTCGATGCGTTTTTTGAAGACATCGGCACGATCCACCGGGTGTCCGGGCGCCACCTCAAATCAGAGCAGGTGAAAGACGCCGACATCCTTCTGGTCCGATCGGTCACGAAGGTCAACCGCGAGCTGCTCGAAGGCAGCCGCGTACGATTTGTCGGAACAACGACGATTGGTACTGACCATATCGACCTGGATTATCTGGAACAGGCAGGCATCCGATTCGTGTCTGCGCCCGGCTGCAATGCCAGCAGCGTTGTGGAATACGTACTGTCAGTGCTATCGCTGGCGGCAGAATCGCGCGGCCTGAAAGATTGGTCCGACCTGTCTGTCGGTATTGTGGGAGCGGGTAATGTCGGTGGAGAGTTAGCGCGACGGCTCGATCGGCTGGATTTCACCATTAAAGTCTGTGACCCGCCCCGAGAGGCCCAGGAAGCAGACTCCGATATCGGCTTCTGTTCTCTTGAAGAGGCGCTCAGTTGCGATGTCGTCACGTTGCACACACCGCTCACCCGCCAGGGTGATCACCCAACCTGGCACCTGCTCGACAGTCAGCGTATTGCTGCACTCACTGCCGATCAGCTTCTGATCAATACCAGTCGGGGAGGCGTTGTTGATAACGCCGCCCTGAAACAGAGGTTACTGGAGAGGAACGCTCCGCAGGTCGTGCTGGATGTTTGGGAAGGTGAGCCCAATCCTGATCGCGATCTTATGGGGCTGACCTGGCTGGCGACGCCTCACATTGCCGGTTACAGCCTGGAGGGCAAGGTCCAGGGCACCGAAATGGTTTACACAGGTTTGTGCCAATTTTTGGGCTTACCTGCCCGCAAGAAAGCGGGCCAGTATCTGCCTGAGCCTGCGATGAACAAGCTTGCCTTTACCCGTCAGGCGACAGAAATGGATGCGATCAGTCTGGCGCTTCGCGCCTGTTACGATCCTCGTCGTGATGACATGGTGATGCGTCGTGCCATGCTGAATGGAGAGAATCGGGAAGGCCCCGTTTTCGACGGTCTGCGGAAGAATTATCCGGTCAGGAGAGAATTCTCCGCCGTGAAGATACAGCTCAAGGGTGCGAGCAAGTCGCTGGGGGATGTGTTCACAACGCTCGGTTTCAAGCTCAAGACCTGACACTGCCGCTCGATGAAATGGCACGAGCAATACAGAACAGAAAACGGCGAGCCAGGCTCGCCGTTTTTGTTTGCGACAGTGCCGTTTAGAGCAGGAATCATTTGGCCTGAGCCGCGCGACGGAGCGCCTCGATACGCTCCTCAAGGGGAGGGTGCGTCATGAAAAGTGCACTGAAGCCCTGGCGAGCGCCTTTGTTGATTCCAAAGGCCTGTAGATTCTCTGGCATCTGGTCCGGCACACCGCTTTCGGCTTTCAGTCGCGCCAAAGCGGCAATCATTGCAGAAGTGCCCGCCAGTTTGGCTCCGGCTTCGTCTGCCCGGAATTCGCGGCGACGGGAGAACCAGCAGACGATCGTGCTGGCCAGGATGCCGAACACCACCTGGGCGATCATGCTCACAACAAAGAAACCAATGCCGTGGCCGTTGTCATTCTTGAAGATGACCCGGTCCACAATGGAGCCGACCACTCGTGATGCAAAAATGACGAAAGTGTTCACGACCCCCTGAACCAGGGCCAGTGTCACCATGTCGCCATTGGCAACGTGGCCGATTTCGTGACCCAGAACCGCTTTGATTTCTTCTTTATCAAAGCGGGTCAGCAAGCCCTCGCTGACCGCTACCAGTGAAGCATTCTTGCTCCAGCCAGTCGCAAACGCATTAGACTGAGACGCCGGAAAAATGGCCACTTCAGGCATATCGATGCCAGCCTTCTTGGAGAGTTCGGCGACCGTATCCACCAGCCAACGCTCAGCCGGCGTCCTTGGATTTTCAATCACCTGAGCTTTGGTGCTCCATTTAGCCAACGTTTTGGACATCAGCAGCGAAATGAATGAACCGGCGAAGCCGAAGACCGCAGAAAAAATCAGCAGGGACTGGTAATTGATACCACTTTGCTGCAAGTAGGAGTCGACACCCAGCAGCTGCAGCGTGACGCTCGCCACCAGAAGTACGGCTATGTTGGTCGCAAAAAACAGCAGAATGCGCATGGTTTTCCTCGATTCAGACACATTGCAGCCTTGGGCTGCGTTGGGGAGCTTCCGAATACTGCCGAACTGCTCTGAAACGCAGAGGTGATACGGAGTTTTCCAGAAGCTCCCGAGTTCAAGCCTATTTATCTGGGTTAGTGGACGGCTTTCAAGTCCCCGAAATTCATTTAATCAATGACCCGAGAAGATAGGAATAGTTCTCTGAATCATATTGACTCGCGAGCCATTGATACGGGGTTGCTCAGGCGTTCGGCCCAGAAGGCTGGGTGAATAGAACGGCGTGGACGGCTTCGCTGATTCGGGTGGAGTGGCCGTCTCGGAGGCAGGTTCTTAGCATGTTGACGGCTGTGGCGAGTTCATCCTGCACCGAGGGAGCCACCTGCGCCAGTAGTCCGTCGCTGTCCGGCGTCAATCGCTTCCTGAGTTCCGGCTCAATGATGCGGCTAAGGGCCAGAAAACCCTTTTGAGTCAGCACCGCCTGATCCAGAGCTTCCTGGCGAATCAAATCCACGTAACGCAGGAAACCTTCATCTGCCAGCCAGAGCAGCGCGCCGAAGCAGACCATGTGGCGCCGGCTATGAAGACCGAATTCATCGGGTTGATCCGGCCCGGCGATGTCTTCGACGTAGACATCAGTGCGACGCGGAAAGGCATGATAAAGCTGAACCAGCGCAATCGCAGCGTCCCTGTAGAACTCTTCGATGTGCAAATCCGCCATGCCTTCACTCCTGTCCCGCTGAGATTCCGCCGGAGGGGAATGAACTCAGACGCTGTATTGACCGAGAAACCGACCGAACCGCTTCATCGCATCGTCCAGCGCATCGACTCTCGGCAGAAACACCACCCGCAGGTGCTGCTGATCATCGATATTGAAGGCCGATCCCTGGACAAGCAGGATGCGTTCGCGCAGCAGAAGGTGGAGAACCAGTTTCTCATCGTTCAGAACAGGATAGATCTTCTCGTCCAGTTTTGGGAAAAGATACAGAGCACCCTTGGGCTTCACGCAACTGACCCCGGGGATTTCATTCAGGCGTTTCCAGGCAATCTCTCTTTGCTCGTACAGTCGTCCACCGGGAGCAACCAGGTCGTCGATGGACTGGTAGCCACCAAGCGCTGTCTGAATCGCGAGCTGGGCTGGAACATTGGCGCAAAGGCGCATGTTGGCCAGCATATCGATACCGTCGATCAGATCCTTGGCGCGATGTTTCGACCCGCTGATGATCATCCAGCCTGAGCGGTAACCGGCTGCGCGATAGTTCTTGGACAATCCGTTGTAGGTGAAAAACAGCACATCATCCGCCAGGGAAGCGGTCGGTATATGAACAGCACCGTCGTAGAGGATCTTGTCATAGATCTCGTCGCTGAGTACCACCAGATCGTGTTGGCGCGCCAGTTCGATGACGTCTTCGAGTAATTCTTTCGGATACACCGCGCCCGTGGGGTTGTTCGGATTGATGAGCAGAATCGCCCGTGTGCGCGAGGTGATTTTACTGCGTATGTCGTCCAGATCCGGATACCACTCCTGGCTTTCATCGCAACGATAGTGAACCGGCTTGCCGCTGGATAGCGTGACAGCCGCCGTCCACAGAGGATAATCCGGAGCGGGGATCAGAACCTCGTCGCCGGTATTCAGGAGCGCCTGCATGGACATGACGATCAGCTCGCTAACGCCGTTGCCCAGGTAGATATCATCGATATCAACACCGTCGATACCGCGCTGCTGGCAATAATGCATCACCGCTTTGCGACCTGAGAACAGGCCTTTCGATTCCACGTAACTTTGTGCCATTGGCATGTTGTAGATCACGTCCTGCTGAATCTCTTCAGGGACGTTCAGATCGAACACGCCAGGATTACCAATGTTGAGCTTGAGCACCCTGTGACCTTCGTCCTCGAGCCGGCGCGCCTCTCTCAATACCACGCCACGGATTTCATAGCAGACGTTGTCGAGTTTCGAAGACTTCTTGTAATTAGGCATGTCGCGGCGGTCCTGACTGTATTCGAACGAAGCTGTTTTGCGGGAAACTCAAATGATCCGGCGCTGTACAGAATCCTTTAAGCACTCTCGCAAAAAAGTGCAGCATTATGTCGAATTTCCGGCGGGTAGAGCTAGGCCCGCCGCAAAAATTGCATCGTTATGCTGATTTTCGCAGTATGGCAGACTTGTGACTCGTCGTGACCATACAGAACAGCCTGGAGACTGGGTGAAACTGTGCGGCAGCCACACTCCGCCGGCGCGGTACGCCGGACCGAGGGATTAACCACAAGAGCGACTTAGAGAGAAGGCGAATGAGCATTCACGGAATCGAGGTGAAAGACATTAAAGGCAACCGCCACAAGTTGGACGAATATGAGGGCAAACTGCTTTTGATCGTCAACACGGCCAGCAAGTGTGGTTTCACCCCTCAGTTTGAGGGTCTCCAGAAACTCTACGACGAGTATCGCGAGCGCGGTCTGGAAATTCTTGGTTTTCCCTGCAACCAGTTCCTGAGTCAGGACCCGGGCTCCAACGATGAAATTGAGTCTTTCTGCCAACTGAATTACGGCGTGACTTTTCCAATGTTCGCCAAGATTTCTGTGAACGGGCCGGACACCCATCCACTTTTTGAGCAACTCAAGAGTGAAGCCAAAGGGCTGCTGGGGTCAGAGGCCATAAAATGGAATTTCACCAAGTTTCTGGTGAGCCCGCAAGGGAAGGTGCTTGGCCGCTACCCGCCAAATACGACGCCAAAGTCGATGCGCAGCGATATCGAGAAGCATCTGCCAAAAAGCTGATTGCAGGGGCAAGGGCTGCTCGGCCGTCATCGCAATCGCACGCGGCGATGGCCGAGAGTCTCCCGACTCACTGAGCAGTAAGACGAGCAATGGCTTCCTTCAGCTCATCCCGCTGATAAGGTTTGGTGATGTACTCATCCATCCCAGCCTCAAAACAGGCCTCTCGGTCGCCATCCATCACGTTCGCCGTCATGGCGATGATCGGAATGGAAGAGCCTCCCGGTAAGGTACGGATTCTTCGGGTCGCTTCGAACCCGTTCATCACCGGCATCTGGCAGTCCATCAGAATAAGATCGTAAGGCCTGTTTCTGACGCGCTCCAGTGCCTGCTCTCCGTTGTCGGCGATATCGACTTCGTGCCCGAGGTTTTCCAGAATCGCTCTGGCGACCATCTGATTGACCCGATTATCCTCGACAAGCAGTAGTTGCCGTCCTGATCCGGCTTTCCCGTTTTCCTGCTTCGCCGGTTCGGCCGCCGCTTGATGCGACCCATTCTCGGCGCTGTAGAGCGCGTTTAACAGTCGACGCCGGCTGAAGGGTAGGGTTAGGTGAGTGGCGCCCTGGCGGAGCGCTTTCGCGCTTGTCTCGACCAGCTCGATGGTTTTAACCTGTTCGACGTTCAGCTCGGCCTCGACAGGAATCGAAGCGTCAACGATCACAATGGGTTCCGGAGCCGGGACCTGGTTGTTCAGATCGCCGTGGTCAGCGAGCCTGAATGGGATACCCCAGGCCTGTAGGCAGTCGGTCAGAGACGGCAGATGCGGATTTTGTTCGCTAGCGACTATAAGGATGCCCAGCGCTTTGAGAGGTTCTGGCAGTTCCGGAGTTTCGGGCTGGCTCACGGCAACCGGTAGGGGAAGCGTGACTCTGAAACGACTGCCCTTACCGGGCGCTGAGTCCACGCTGATCTGACCATGCATACGTTCGATCAACTGACGGCAAAGAGTCAGTCCCAGACCGGTGCCTCCGTAACGCCGGGTGGTGTCGATATCAGCCTGCGCAAAGGCGGTAAAGATCCGGTTGAGGCCTTCCTGGGTCATGCCGATGCCGGTGTCTTCCACATCCAGGCGCACCAGTTTACTGTCGGTAAGAGCCTTTGCGGTGATTCTGACTTCGCCCTGCTCGGTAAATTTGATGGCGTTACTCAGAAGATTGTTGAGAATTTGACGAATTCTGGTGGGATCGCCGCAGTAGGTGCCGGCCAGCGATGAGTGGGTCTGAGAGATAAGATTAATGCCCTTTACGGAGGCCGGTTGGACGATCAGAGACGCGCATTCTTCAACGATTTCCCTTAAGTCGAATTCGATGTGCTCCAGCGTCAGCTTGCCGGCTTCAATCTTCGATATATCAAGGATGTCATTGAGTAAGCGAAGCAAGTTGGTTCCGGCTGTCAGGGCAATCTGCAGGCGATCCCGCTGGTCAGACTGAAGCGGCTGTTCGAGGGTGAGGCTGAGCATCCCGAGCAGCCCGTTCAGAGGTGTGCGGATCTCGTGACTCATGTTGGCGAGAAAGTCCGCCCGGTTTCTCGCTCGGACCATCGCCTCTTCCTTGGCTTTTACCAGAGCACGGTTGCCCTTCTCTAAAGCCTCGCTTTTTTCAAGAATCTGTCGCGTTCTGTCGCGGACCTGTTGCTCAAGACTCGCAGAGTAGCCTTTGATCTCGGCTTCAGCGGCACGCGTGCGGTCCAGCGACTCGTCGAGGGCCGCAAGGTGTTGATTGATAATGGTGACCATGACGCCCAGTTCGTCGTCCTCATGCCCTCTGGGCATTGGTAACCGGGCTTTCTCTGGGGTATCTGGCTTGACCTCCCGCAATGTTCTCACCAGGCGCGTGAGCGGCTCTGTGATGATGAAATGGAAGACCACCAGAAGAATCATGGACAGAACCAGGCTCTTCAGGGCGCCGAGTAACAGCGTATTGAAAGACCTCCGCAGGAAACCATCTCCATAAAAGCCGGTATCGATAGTCAGCTCCAGGTGGCCGAGATCGATATCCAGCGCTGCGGCCACATGAAGCTCGGTTCTCGATACGTAGCTGGGTCCGAACAGGATGTCGGTCAGCCATCGGTTGGCAGTGCTGCTTTCGGGCCGGGCGGCGGCGGCGAGGACTTCGCCTGAGGGATCGACAATTCGACCAGCGACGACACCACTGTGCTTTAGCAGTCCGTTGAGTAGTTCGCGGGCCAGGTGAGCGTCAAGGTTGTAGGCGATGTGAGAGGCGGGACTTTGGGCGATACGTTCAAGCGCAAGAACATCACGCCGGATTTCCCGCTGGGCGTCCAGATATTCCAGTGAGACTTGAACCAGATTAAGCAGCAGCCCCACAGACATGGCCAGCAGCAGCGTATTTCGCGTAAGCCGATGGCTTAATTTACGCTTGGACGCTCTTACCGATACTGGTGAGGGAGTAGTCTGGGCCGCGTCGGATTCCTTCCCGAGCTTGTCACTCATTAGTCGTAGTCGGCCTTCTTTTTCCAGTCCGCATCCTGCATGTATTTCTCCCACTCGTCGTCCATTCCGCTTTTGACCGCGGCGGCTTCTGTCTGCTGGCGGATGGTTTCCTCCAGTTCGTGGATGCGGGTCCGGAAGCTTTTGATGGCTTTCTGCGCGGTGGGGTGGTCGCGGCATTTGCCCATTTCAGTACTGGCCATGTGATAGGCGTTCACCGCTTTGCGCAATTCGCCGTCCTGAGCGTGCTCGCGGGCTTTGGTTATGTGCAGGTCCGTATGACTTTTGGCAATCAGGAAAGCGGTCTGCTTCTGGAGCCTTGAAGCTTTGTCGCCCCCCAACCGTCCCGCCTTTTTCTGGGATTCAATTATCTTGTTCAGATAATTGAGCAAGTCCCTGACATTACGGGACTTATCAATCGTGTCAACCTTGTCCTGCCGGGCTTCATACTTATCGTCCCGGACCGCGACGAGAAGAACATTCACTTCTTCCTGCCACTTCAGCAGATTGTTGCTCGCATCGAGGCTCTGCATCTTGCTGAGCTGGTCCTGCATACGAGCCAGCAGCATCATCCGCATGTCTTTGCCCAGGTACTGTCCCGGCAGCTCGGAGAACACCCGGTGGGCTCCGAAAAAAGCATCCTCGATGGCTTTGAGACGACGGGCACGCTCTATGATCGCTTTTTCACGCATATGGATGGTGACGACCACCAGGATCGACACCGTCACCACGACGGCGAGAGCGATGATTACAGCCGTTACATTCATGGGTTTGTTCGCTTCACGAGAAACTGGAACTGCACCGAAGAGAAGTGTCGCTTAAACAGAGGATTCAACGAGCCTCTGAATAAGAGTAGCAAAGAATCCTGATCCGCTCGGTTGTTTTGATTCGTTTTTCAGGATCGAAAAGCGCTTCGGCGCCGATTGTCACCTGGGTCGGCGTATACTGTGGCGGCGAAGCACCCTGTTAATCTTCTTTTGGAGGTCTGGTGGACGTTTCCAGAGTTGATCTCAACCTGTTGGTATACCTGGATGTATTGCTGCGTGAAAAAAACGTCACCAAGGCGGCCAACCATCTGGGAATTACGCAGCCCGCCATGAGTAACGGTCTGCGCCGACTGCGAGATCTGTTTGGCGATCCGCTTCTGGTCAGGACCAGCGAAGGTATGACGGCGACAGAAAGAGCTGAAGAAATTCAACCGTTGCTGCGGCAGGTGCTTTCCGGCATTGAGCAGATCGTCCAGCAGAAAACACCTTTTTCTGCCGCCCAGAGCCAGCGGGCTTTTCGGATCATGGCCAGCGACTATGCTGAATCCTGTCTAATGCCTAGAGTGTTGCGGCGTATCCGTCAGGAAGCGCCTCACGTGACGCTAGACGTGCTGACCCCCAGCGACGTGAGCTTTGCCGACGTCGAGCAGGGTCGACTGGATATGGCCATCAATCGATTCGAGAAAATTCCCCAAAGCTTTCACCAGAAAACGCTCTGGACAGAGACCTTTGCCTGTCTGATGAATGCCAGCAATCCGATGCTTAAAGAGGAATTCTCTCTCGAGAGCTATCTCTCGGCCAGCCACATCTGGGTGAGTAAAACCGGGTTTGGGGTTGGCGTTGGCGTTAACCCAAAGGATATTCAGCGCCTGGGATGGGTGGACGAGGCTCTGGCCAAGATTGGCTGCAAACGCCAGATTTCAGTCTTCACCCGGCACTATCAGGTGGCGATGCTGCTGGCCGAGCAGCACGACCTGATGGCGACTTTGCCGAGCCGGGCCGCTTGGCTGCAAAAAGACAATCCTGCTCTGGTGGTCAAGGCGCCACCTTTCGACATTCCTCCGTTTGAACTCAAAATGGCCTGGAGTCCACTGCTCCAGCACAATCCAGATCACCAGTGGCTCAGGCGGCTAATTGCTGAGGTGGCCATTGAGGTGGATGAAGAGTTTGCCGATTACGATCTACGACTCGATACTGCGCCCCAGAGTAGCGGTTGATACGGGGACGTGCGGCCGCCAAGTCGGATTGCGTCGAGGGTTGCATCCGGGGCGGAATTATATCGAAAGCACCCGCAGCTCCAGCGATTCGCGCCCCTGGTCCCACATGCGCTGGAAGGCCTGCGACCACTGCTGAACCCGGCCCGGATGGTTGAAGTTCGCGAAACCTTTGTCTGACCCGAAGTCGTGTCGCCATACCGCCATCTCCCGATCACCCAGCAGGAAAGGTGAGGACTCGGTGGGATATTCGGGGCTGGCCAACCGCAGACTCACAGAGCTGGGCAGTCGCCTGACGAGTTCCACTAGCTGGTGCTGTCGTTGAACCAGAGGTTTGTCGTCGTGAATCAGTATGCGAACTTCACTGAGGCGATGGTTGCGAGCGAGTTTTAGCAGCAGATCGCGAAACAGCAGCCGGTCGTAGAGGGCGAAAGACAGCGTCTGATCGTAGAGCCAGATTCTCTGCTGAGCTTGAGACACCGTCGAATCCAGTCCCTGTATCACATCGGTAGAAGAAGCGATCGGCCAACTGGTGTTGTCGACCCCTCGCAAAGTGGGGAAGTCCGGTAGCGTGTCGGCCTTTGAGATCCAATCACTTGCCACGCAGCGCATGTCCACGTGATCAATCCCGGCGTCCTGATAAATCTCTGAGCAGACGTGAAAGCCGCAACGCTGATAGAAACCGATCGCCTGAGTCTGAGCAGAGAGTTCGATACTTTGATGCTTTGCCGAAACGTGCTGAATGATATGCCTGAGCAATGCGATGCCGACGCCCTGGCCGCGGAAAGAGGGCAGAACGGCCATCCGACCGATATGAAGGGTTTCGCCCAGGGTTGAAAACACCCGTGCGGTCGCACAGGGCTCATTGTCTGCGGTGACAGCAAGGATGTGCTCAGCGACCTCGTCGGTATCATCCCACTCCAGCGCTTCCGGGACAGCCTGTTCTTCAATGAAAACCTTACGGCGGATTTCTCGAACACTCTGCGGGGCGAGTTGCCAGCTGTAGTTTCGAAATCGCAGCATTGACGTCATATCAGATACAGGCTTCCAGTATTGACTAGATGGACGAGGAGTTCGCTTAAGGCTGGCTCCTCAAGTGCGCGATGCATGGCGTCCGGCTCCGGTGTCCGGCCCAGGCAGAGGGCCGGGGCAAGCCAGCAGGCGTCACCACGAAGCAGGTATTGTTCGCCATCGACAAATAGAGCCGTCTGGTTGTCCGTCTCATGGTAGGCGAACCTTGAACCTTCGTTCCAGATTAACTGTTCACCGTCCTGAAGCCGAGCAGCCAGAATCTCAGCGTCTACCGGCTCCTCGGCAGGCAGAACAATCTGTTCGGATTTCGGTGCTGTGGAATACTGGCCGAACCAGAGGGCAAAGGCTTCCGGGTCGTTTAAGGTTTCCTGGATCCGTTGATGAAACTGATTCAGTTGCGTTTTGTCGAGTAACCCTGGGTTCTCTGGAGGCGTCGATCTTGGATCGGGCAGGGGACAGATAAGTTGTGGGTTTCGACTGCAGATAAAATCGCTGAACCCGGTAATCAGATCGTCCATGGTGGCTGCGCGGAAGCCTACCGAAAGCGTGATGCAGTCATTCAGCGCAATGCCATGGTGACCGATCCCCGGAGGCAGATAAAGCATGTCTCCAGGATTGAGCACGGCCTCTTCTTCCGGCAACCAGCCCTTGAGTATCCTCAGTGGCGTGCCGGCCAGGCGAGGAGACGCCTCGTCGCAGTGGCCGCCCCAGTGCCAGTGGCGCTGCCCGCTCGCTTGAACCAGAAAGACATCGTATTGGTCGTAGTGAGGACCGACACTGCCGCCTTCCGGAGCGTAGCTCGCCATGACGTCATCCAGTCGCCAGTTGGGGATGAAACGGAAGCTTTCGAGCAGGTCCGCAGTATCTGCGGACCAGTGATCGAGTCCCTGGATCAGAAGAGTCCAATGAGTGGGCGGCATTTCTCCGAAGCGCTCTTCGGGAAATGGTCCGTTATAAAGCTGCCAGGGGGCACCGTTGTCGTCCTCGATAATGATGCGCGACTCTACTTCCGCCTCGCAGGCCAGCCCCGCCAGTTCATCGGGCTCGACAGGGCTCTCAAGGTCAGGAAAAGCGTTGCGGATCAGCAGCGGGCGCTTTTGCCAGTAATCCTTGAGAAAGGTCTGCGCGGACATGCCACCGGGTAGTGTGGTGTGCATTAGAGTTTTCCTGTCTGCTCCACCGCATTGCCTACATACCGGCCTGGGGTAAGGGCCAGCAACTGATCCTTGGCTTCCTCGGGGATCTGCAGTGATCGGACAAATTCCTGAATCAGCTCCGGCGTCATAGCCTTGCCACGGGTCAGAGCCTTGAGCTTCTCATAAGGCTTTTCGATACCGTAGCGACGCATAACCGTCTGAATCGGTTCTGCCAGTACCTCCCACGAGCTGTCGAGATCATCAGCCAGCCTGGCAACATTGATTTCCAGTTTGCCAAGCCCTTTGAGCGTTGCTTCATAGGCAATCAGGGAATGAGCAAAACCCACACCCAGGTTTCTCAGCACAGTGGAATCCGTGAGATCTCTTTGCCAGCGGGAAATGGGGAGCTTGCTGGCCAGGTGAGCCATCACCGCGTTGGCGATGCCGAGATTGCCTTCAGAGTTTTCAAAGTCGATTGGATTAACCTTATGGGGCATGGTCGATGAGCCAACTTCACCTTCGACGACCCGCTGCTTGAAATAGCCCAGCGAAATGTAGCCCCAGAGATCACGATCCAGATCGATCAGAATCGTGTTGAAGCGACAGACGGCGTCGAACAGTTCTGCGATGTAGTCATGAGGTTCGATCTGGGTGGTAAATGGGTTGAAGGTCAGTCCCAGTGATTCGATAAAAGCCTGACTGACGGCTGGCCAGTTCAGCTCAGGGTAGGCAGAGAGGTGAGCGTTGAAGTTGCCTACGGCGCCATTGAACTTGCCCATGAGCGGCACAGCGGCGATTTGATCTCGCTGGCGGCGCAAACGGTAGCAAACGTTGGCTATTTCCTTACCAACCGTCGTCGGCGACGCGGTCTGCCCATGGGTTCGCGACAACATCGGCTGATCAGAAAACTGATTCGCCATCGCTGCCAGCGTATCAATCACTTTATTGGCCGTTGGCATCAAGCCCTGATCCAGGCCTTCGCGGAGCATCAGCGCATGAGACAGATTATTGATGTCTTCCGAAGTGCAGGCGAAATGAACGAATTCAGAAATGGACAGCAGCTCCTCGTCCCCTTCGAGCTGCTCCTTGATGAAGTATTCAACGGCTTTGACGTCGTGGTTGGTGGTCCGTTCAATATCCTTGATTCGCTGCGCGTGGCTGATGTCGAAGCTGTCGACGATAGCGTTCAGGCGAGCGTTTGCGTTTGCCGACAGGCTGGGCACTTCACTGATTTCAGCCATCTGAGCCATATGCTGCAACCAGCGGATTTCGACGGTTACGCGATTTCTGATCAGGCCGTACTCACTGAAAATTTCCCGGAATACGGACACCTTGCTGCCGTATCGTCCGTCGACCGGAGAAATGGCGGTGAGACTGTTAAGCTCCATGGCTGACCTCATTAAAGATATTTAAAACAATAAGATACAGTGAAAATCTGGATTCGGTATTAAGGTTTGAAGTTGCCTGCCGCCGAACGTGCTTAGCCCCCTGTATTCCTCGAGCTGGAAGGGAGGCTCGCCTGCAACGCCAGATCTCTCGCTTCAGCCACGATCTTGCCGCGTCTGAAGATCAGATGATAACGGCGCCCACCGTTCTGCTGCCAAAGGATCGCGGATCGGATTCCCGCCAGCAGCAGCGCCCTTACGCGGGCAGCGTTGTCCTCGACCTGAAGAATGGAGGGGTCTCCCGTAACCTGGACCCTTAAGCGAAAAGTGCTGATAGTGTCGGCGTATATCGATGCCAGATTGGCAATCAGATTCGGATGATTGAAGCCAAAGTGTTCTGCGGTATGTCTTGCCTGTTCAATTCGGCGGGAAAGCTCGGTCAGCATCGGCGAATTTTTTCTGACTTTGCCGGCCAGGTAAATGAGATTCATCGCGTAGCGGAGGATTTCGAGATCGGCCGGTTGCTTCTGCTCTTTCATTACGCGCGAGAGCGTCTCCAGGCCTTCGCGAAGATTTTCCAGGCCACCGTAGACCTCGAGGGTAGTGCCGGGGTTTGTGATAAAAACCGAAGCAATCACAGATCCACTCGAGCGTTCGCTGCAGGTGCCGCGATGCGCGATTTGCTGAACCGCGTTGACAGACTGAAATATGCCCGCGAGGGCCAGAAGCTGATCCTGCTGATCGCCGCTCAAAGTACGGACTCCTGCCGGCGCTTGAGCGCTGGATCATTGACCTGCGTTGTCTTGATCACGCCGCCGCCGAGGCAGACCTCGCCGCTGTACAACACCACCGACTGGCCGGGTGTCACCGCCCGCTGGGGCTCATCGAAAGTGACTTGAACCGAACCATCCTCACCGACCGTGACTTCACAGGCCTGATCTGGCTGCCGATAGCGGGTTTTAGCGTGGCAGCGGAATTGCTGGGCTGGCGGTTTTCCGTTCACCCAGTCAACCGGCCCGGATTCGAGAGCATTGCTGTAGAGCAGGGGGTGCTCGCCGCCCTGAACGGCCGTAAGCACGTTACGCTCAAGATCTTTGCCAGCGACGTACCAGGGCGCGTCGTCGTAGCCGTTCAGCCCACCGATCCCGAGACCCTGGCGTTGGCCCAGGGTGTGGTACATCAGACCTTGATGACGACCGATTACAACGCCGTCCGGTGTTTCGATATTACCGGGCTGGGCCGGTAGATACTGACGGAGAAAGTCACTGAACTTACGTTCACCGATGAAGCAGATCCCCGTAGAGTCCTTTTTGTCATGAGTCACGAAGCCCTGCTCAGCGGCGATGGCGCGCACGGCAGGCTTTTCCAGTTCTCCGACGGGAAACAGTGTGCGGGCAATGCGATCGCCGGACACGGCATGAAGGAAATAGCTCTGATCCTTGTTGTGATCGAGACCTTTCAGGAGGAGCGCCCCTGAGTCAGCGGACGGGCCGCGTCGCGCATAATGGCCGGTGGCGATAAAGTCAGCGCCAAGGGTTAGCGCATAATCCAGAAACGCGCGGAATTTAACTTCCTTGTTGCACAGGATGTCCGGATTTGGAGTTCGGCCTGCGCTGTACTCCGACAGGAAGTGCTCGAAAACACGATCCCAGTATTCGGCAGAGAAGCTGGCGGTGTGCAGGGGGATTCCAATTCGATCTGCAACGGCTCGCGCATCCTCAAGATCGGCCATCGCAGTGCAGTATTCGCTGCCGTCATCCTCATCCCAGTTCTTCATGAACAGGCCTTCGACCTGGTAGCCCTGATCGTGGAGCAACCAGGCGGCTACTGAAGAATCGACGCCGCCGGACATACCGACGATAACGCGGGTGTCTTCCGGGCGCTTGGATGGTAGTGGTGTGGTCATGAGCGCGAACAAAAATGTCAGAAATTTAAAGGGCGCAATTCTACCATTGAAACCAGCCTGTGAATAACTTCACATTTCATTCCATGTCCCCAGCCAGCATTGGCTCTGATCAGCTCTGTGGCTCTTCAGCAGCTATGCGAAGGGCGGCGTCTTCACGGATAAAATCGAGGGGAAATTTCCGGCCTGCCAGGTAGTCGCGGATACAGGCCAGCACCAGCGGGCTGCGGAGATTATTACAGCGTTCAAGCTCTTCGAGGGTAAGCCATCGCGCTGCGATAATGCCGTCGTCGAGTTTCTGGGAGATCCTTCGCTGGGCTGTGGCTGCAAAACTGAAACGGTAGTAGGTGACACCGTTGGAGGGCGCAAGGTAGGTGTATAGCCCGATGAGATGCTGGAGTCTGACCTCCCAGCCCGTTTCTTCAAGTGTTTCGCGAATCGCAGCGTCCAGAATGGCTTCGCCGGCCTCGACATGCCCTGCGGGTTGATTAATGACCGTTTCGCTGCCCGACCGCTCTTCGACCATCAGAAATCGGCGAGCATCGTCCATAACGATTACGGCGACGGTGGCGTGAGGTGTCCATGTCATTGCTGGCGGTTCCTGGTGTTGCGAGCCGGTTTCGGCCGGTTACTGCGAGCGGCAGTTCCCCGGCGATTTTTGCCGCGTCCGTCAGAGCTCGGAGGCGGAGTTGGCAGATGAATCGTTTGTTCCCGAAAGTCGCCTGGTGCGAGGCCGTTGATTGTCCACTCGCCGATTTGGTAGCGCACCAGTCGTAGAGTAGGGAATCCTGCTGCTGCGGTCATTCGTCTGACCTGCCGGTTTTTACCTTCTGTAATGGTCATCTCGATCCATGAGGTCGGCACGCTCTGTCTCTCTCGCACTGGAGGGACCCGGGGCCACAAATCTGGCGGTTCAATTGCTTTTACCAAGCACGGGCGAGTCATACCATCTTTAAGTTCGATGCCGCCTGATAGAGCGTCCATCGCGGTCTGGTCGATACTGCCTTCGACTTGAACCCAGTATGTCTTGGGCATTTTATTGCGAGGCGAGGCGATACGGTGCTGCAGAGGCCCGCTGTCGGTCAAAAGCAGAAGGCCTTCTGAGTCCTGGTCGAGTCTCCCAGCCGCGTACACGCCAGGAATCTGGACGTAATTTGCCAGAGTCTGACGGCGGCTCTGAGAGTCAGTGAACTGACTCAGAACGCCGTATGGCTTGTTGAATAGAATGAGTTTTGGCATGGGCCAGGATTGTAACACCGGCAGGATAGAGACAGCTCAAGTCCTGCTAATGAGTCCGCGTCTGACCGTTCGCCTGCTGCACTCCAGCATCTTTTTATCTTGCAAAGCTTGGCCCGTCGCATTGCAAAGAATGGGCTTGAGGGAGCCTGGGCTGATTTAAGGTGAATCCAGACGGGGGCAGTCAGGCTGTTATCGGTCAGCTCGGTCGCAACATAAAATAACGGTTCCAACTAGCCGGGCACTGAATGAATTCTGAATCTGCGCAGTGAAGTTTCGACGCGCAGAGCGCGCGCGGAGGACAATATTTGACTACGCGCACGCCAGGTTAGTGGCAAACGCGCAGTTTGACGCAAGCGCCAGTCAGTGCCCGAAGACCGCCTGGCAGCTCTGTACGTAGCAGGTCGAGGTCAGGCGTTCGCGGCTTGCGGAGGATGATCCCCGTAATCGTCGTCGGATTTGTCGCCGTGTTTGTCGTCTGAAGCCTTTTGATGGGTTTCGTGCGGAACAATGTTTACCGCATGCGTTCCCTTGTCACCAGGCTTCTTGTCAAATGTGACCGCCTGGCCAGCCTTCAGCGTTTTATACCCTTCCATCTGTATCGAGGAAAAGTGGACGAAAAGGTCTTCGCTACCTCCATCCTCGATCACGAAGCCGTATCCCTTGGCGTTATTGAACCACTTCACTTTACCTTGAGGCATGCTGAACTCCCCTGTTCTGTCGATACCTGTTCTGACAGTCTTTAATTCTTATGATGTTCTTTCGCGAGGCGGCCTGTAACTCACCATTTCCGCACGCAGAACCTGATACTGCCGCAGTTGTTCGCCTTCCAGAGTGCCCTAAGCGCTAAATCTGTAAGAACCTCAGACGAACCCGTCGGCAGTCTGAGTTGCCGAGTAGAAACTCATATTACGAGGGGTGTTCCTCAACGCTCCATCCCCGCAGAAAAGTGGTTCCGCAGCAGTCTTAAGGAAAGCCCTCAGTTAGAGTTTACAGATTGCACCTAACGAAATTTAGAAGCCATTAACATTATTTGACTTTCCTAAGCAACTTTCGAGCGGAACATGTGCCTCTGAAACCCGCCACGTCAGGCTGGGAGAGGAAAAAAAACGGATAAACAGCGGGTTGGAGCAGCAGAGAGAACGTGTGAAAGTTCCGACAGGTTGCGCCCGCAAGTCACCCGAAGCTCACAATTTGGAAACCTGCCACAAGCTTTAACGTCGGATGCATCGGATGTCCGCGTGCTGGCTATTGTCAGGGAGGGCATTTAGACCCATTATCGAAAGAGACCTGTGAAATCAGATGACTTCTTCCTGCGCAGCCACTGACACTGCAATTTGCGTCCTCCGAGAGGAGCGAAAAGAGATGCGAGAAGAACTGCGAGAATTGATGGCTCAAAGTGTCCGGTAATTTGGGAGAGGTCTGGATCACAGAGAACTTATTTGAAGGTTCGGGCAGTGAACCCTGTCTGCCAGGTCGGCGTAAGCGGTATCATCACAGTCTTGCAGAGCTTGACGGCCCGCAGTGTCTAATAGCCCCAAGTGGGCGCAAGATACTCACTTGAAATCCGGTTTAGTCGTCAGCATGTACTCAATTGATACTGATAGTGGTTTGATAAATGCGGATAACTGAACTTTCTCAGCTAGTATGGAACCAAGGTGATGACGAAAACCCTTATCGCGAGGATGGGATTGCCGTCGCGCCCGCCAAGCCGGCGCTGAAGCAGCCAGCTCGATATAGGGTGGTTCTGCTGAACGATGATTACACACCGATGGATTTTGTGGTCGAAGTGCTGATGAAGTTCTTCGCCATGAACGAGGAGCAGGCAACTCAGGTGATGTTGCTTGTTCACACGCAAGGCAAGGGAGTTTGCGGGGTATACACGCGCGACATCGCGGAGACAAAGGCAGCACAGGTGAATCAATACTCTTCCGAGTGCGAGCACCCGCTGCTGTGCGAGATCGAGCGAGCGGACTGACAGACGTTTTTCAGGGGTGGCCCATGCTGAGTAAAGATCTGGAAATTACGCTGAACACAGCTTTCAAAAACGCTCGGGACAAGCGCCACGAGTTCATGACAGTCGAACATCTGCTATTGGCGCTTTTGGAAAATGATTCTGCCGTCGGTGTTCTTAAGGCCTGCGGTGCCGATCTGCAAAGGCTGCAAGAAGAGCTCGTGGATTTCGTAGACTCCACTACACCGCTTATCCCATCTTCAGACAGTGAAAGAGAGACCCAGCCAACTCTCGGTTTCCAGCGTGTGCTGCAACGAGCGGTATTTCACGTTCAGTCCTCTGGAAAGAAAGAAGTGACCGGTGCCAATGTGCTGGTGGCTATCTTCAGTGAGCAGGAAAGCCAGGCTGTTTACGTTCTCAAAAAGCAGAATATCGCCCGAATCGACGTGGTGAATTTTGTCTCGCACGGCATATCCCGCGTCCAGGGCGCTGAAGAGCAGGACAGCGCCGATCAGATCAACCCGGAAGAAGCTTCGGAAGAGGGTGCAACCAGCAAACCGCTCGAGAGCTATGCGACCAACCTGAACGAGCTGGCGCGTAAAGGCCGAATCGATCCTCTGATCGGTCGCGAGCATGAAGTTGAGCGCGTCGTCCAGATTCTCGTCCGTCGTCGCAAGAACAACCCCCTGCTGGTTGGCGAAGCTGGCGTCGGCAAGACCGCCATCGCCGAAGGCTTGGCCCGTCGGATTGTGGACGGTCAGGTTCCTGAGGTCATTCAGGATGCGACCGTGTTTTCGCTTGATCTCGGCGCGCTGCTGGCGGGAACCAAGTACCGCGGTGATTTTGAGAAGCGTCTCAAGGGTCTGCTAGCTGACCTCAAGAAACAGAAGCACGCCATTCTCTTCATCGACGAGATTCACACCATCATTGGAGCCGGATCAGCTTCCGGTGGCGTTATGGATGCGTCCAACCTGCTCAAGCCGATGCTGAGCTCAGGCGATCTGCGTTGCATTGGTTCCACTACCTTCACTGAATTCCGCGGAATTTTCGAGAAAGACAGTGCTTTGGCACGCCGTTTCCAGAAAATTGATGTCAACGAGCCGAGTGTCGACGATACCTATCAGATTCTCAGAGGTCTCAAGCCGCACTTTGAAGCCCATCATGATCTGGAGTACACCGACGAAGCCTTGCGCGTTGCGGCAGAGCTTGCCGATCGTTACATCAGTGATCGCCACCTGCCAGACAAAGCCATCGATGTTATCGACGAAGCCGGCGCTCGGCAGCGTCTCTTCCCGGCTGAAAAGCGCGCCAAGGTAATTGACGTATCGGCTATCGAGGATGTGGTTGCGACAATTGCACGGATTCCGCCGAAGAACGTTTCCAGTAACGATAAAGATCTGCTGCGTAATCTGGAGCGGGATCTCAAGATGGTCGTATTCGGCCAGGATAAGGCGATTGAATCCCTTTCGACCTCCATCAAGCTGGCTCGCGCCGGCCTGAAGGCGCCTGAGAAGCCAGAGGGGGCATTCCTGTTTGCCGGTCCCACAGGTGTCGGTAAAACGGAGGTTACACGCCAGTTAGCCAAAGTGCTGGGCATCGAGCTTGTGCGGTTCGATATGTCCGAGTATATGGAGCGTCACACCGTGTCGCGTTTGATCGGTGCGCCTCCGGGCTATGTCGGCTTTGACCAGGGCGGCCTGCTGACCGAAGCGGTCAACAAGCACCCGCACTGCGTGTTGCTGCTTGATGAGATCGAGAAGGCGCATCCAGAGGTCTTTAACCTTCTGCTGCAGGTGATGGATCACGGTACGCTGACCGACAACAATGGTCGTAAAGCCGATTTCCGTCATGTCATCCTTGTCATGACCACCAACGCCGGTGCCGAGTCCATCTCGCGCCGTACCATTGGTTTCAATGAGCAGGATCACAGCACGGATGGCATGGAAGTGATCAGCAAGACCTTCACACCAGAGTTCCGTAACCGTCTCGATGGCATCATTCAGTTCGGCGATCTGAAGCCACAGACCATCACTCACGTCGTAGACAAGTTCCTTACCGAGTTGCAGGCGCAACTTGATGAGAAAAGAGTGGTTCTGCACGTGGATGAAGACGCCAAGATGTGGCTCGCAGAGCGCGGCTACGATCCCACCATGGGAGCGCGGCCAATGGCTCGACTCATCCAGGACAAGATCAAGCGTCCGCTGGCCGAGCAGATACTGTTTGGCGCATTGGCTGAGCATGGTGGTGAAGTTCATATTCGCTTGGAAGACGATGAGCTTCACTTCGAGTTTGCCAACGAAGCCGCAGAAGCGGTTTAAAAGCCTTAAGTGTTTTTTAGCAATGAGAACCGCACCGAAAGGTGCGGTTTTTTTTGGTGAAACAGTTCCCGGTACGGGTTGAAGACCAATTCGGGTTGAGGCCCAATATCCTACAATCTCGGTAACGAGCCGAGACTTGTTGTCTGGCTGGAGGCGTTTTGGAAGTCCAGTCAGTTGTCGCCCTTACATGGCGGTCGGCAATGAACGATTTTGAAGCCGGTCTGTCTCGTATTTAATCGGTCAGTCCCGGAGCTGTGTAACCCCGGCTCAGGGAATGTTTGGAGTTATCTGGAGTGTCTACGACGATGCAAAAAGTCAAAGCTGTTCTGGGCGCTGCGGCGCTGGTGCTTGGGCTGAACTTTCAGGCAGCAAACGCTCAGGAAGCGAAAGAACTGTGCATATTCGATCCGGCAGGAGCCAATGGTTACATTTACCAGATGTACAAGGAGTATCGCCGGGATATTCTCAGTACGGGCGTTCAGGTGAACCTGGTTCCGTACCGTAACGAAGACCGTCTCATTGAAGACTTTGAAAAAAAGCTGTGCGATATGGCGGCCGTTACCGACATGGGAGCGCGCAAGTATAACAACTTCACTGGCGCGATCAGCGCGGTCGGAGCCATACCTCGCTACGAGGATCTGCGGGTACTCCTTTATATTCTTGGTGGCTCCCGTGCGGCCAAGTATATGGAGACGGATACACATCAGGTAATCGGCGTATTGCCTATGGGGGCGGCTTACCTGTTTGGCAATGATCACTCGATGACCGATATTGAAGACCTGAAAGGCAAGCGCTTCACTGTACTGGCCGATCACTACGACGCCGAGTACATGGTGAAGTATGTCGGTGGCGTTCCCGTGCCGTCGCGGATTTCAAATTTCGCTGAGATTTTTAACAGCGGCGGGGCTGACGTGATTTACGCACCTATAACAGCCTACGAGTTTCTCGAGCTCTACAAAGGCATGGGTAACAACGGCGGCGTTGCAGATTATCCCGTAGGCCAGGTAACGTCTCAGCTGATTGTTCGCAAGGGCGAGTTTGACGACAAGTTCGTTAAACGATCGCGAAAAGTCGTTTCCCGGATGTACCCCGAAGCCATGCGTCTCATCCGCTATTATGAAAAGGCTATTCCGGATGAAGCATGGATCAAGATTTCGGATGAGGATATCCGTGGCTATCAGGAGATGTTCCGTCAGGTGCGGATAAAGCTGCAGGGACTGGACGCTGATGAAAACCCCGCGGCGAAGGTCTTCAATGAACAGATGATGACCACTCTCCGGAAAGTCCGCTGCTACACCAACCCGGGCAATCCTGAGTGTTCATCGTCGGACCGCGAGTAGGCCTGTCCGAATAATTAGAAGCGCCCCATCCCAGCTCCAGGTGGCGTCAGAAAAGAAGCAGCCCTGTCGGCTGCTTTTTTTTGCCTATCCGATTTTCATCCCCATAAAAAAAGTGCCCGGAAGTAGCTTCCGGGCACTTTTGAATCTAATCGCCCCACGCAGGAAGGACGAACAGGCTTTCCGACTAACCTTGGGTCTCTTTAAAAACCTGCGGAAACTGACTTGGGTCGGAAAGCTTTCGATATTTAACGGGCGCGATAGACAATACGACCTTTGCTCAGATCGTAGGGTGTCAATTCCACCTTAACCTTGTCGCCAGTCAGAATGCGGATGTAGTTTTTGCGCATTTTGCCGGAGATGTGGGCCGTCACAACATGCCCATTACTCAGTTCGACGCGAAACATGGTGTTCGGAAGAGTGTCGACAATGACGCCTTCCATTTCGATAACGTCGGATTTTGCCATTCAGTAGTAGCCTCAGCTGTTCGATTCCCGCGCAATTCTGCCTGATTTAATTGGGGATGGCAAAACCGCGGGGAAATATCAGATTTATTCAGAGACTCAAGTGGGAAAAGCGGTTGCAGTCTCGTCGAAGAAGGGATCAGTTGTCGTCTGGCAGTATCGTGTCGGCTTCCAGTCGGGTCCAGGCGCCATCAATCAACGCCTCAAGCGGACGAAACTGCTGTTTGTAACTCATTTTGGGGCTGCGTCGTATCCAGTACCCGAGATACACGAAAGGCAGTCCGCGCCTGCGCGCTTCTTCGATCTGCCATAGCACCGCCAGGGTTCCGAGACCCCGATGCGACTCATCCGGGTCGAAGATGGTATAGATGGCCGATAGTCCGTCATCGAGTACGTCGATAGCCGCCAATCCCACCAAACGGCCATTCACCGACATTTCCAGGAACCAACTGTTGGTCGCACCCTCGACCAGAAACGAGGCAAATTGATCGCGACTCGGGGGATACATATCGCCATCGCTATGGCGCTCACGAATGTAGCGCTCGTAAAGTCTGTAGCGTGTCTCGCTGAATCCGGCTGGCACCAGACGGAAGCTGACGTCGCAAGCTGCTTTGCGGGTCCGGCGCTGGGACCGGTTGGGTGAGAAGTCCTGCGCAACAACGCGAACAGGAATACAGGCTCTGCAGCCTTCGCAGTGAGGCCGATAATAATGGGACCCACTCCGACGGAAACCGAGCGCCGTCAGTTGACTGTATAGCCGCTGGTCCACGTTCGCCCTGGGATCGACAAACATGGTGGTAGCATCGCGATCCGGCAGGTAACTGCAGTTATGCGCCGGAGTCGCGAAGAAAACCAATGTTTTGAGGCTGGTCATTTGGGTGATCTCCCGCTCCAGTGCCAGCTGACGGTCCACGCAGAAGGGCCGGGCGATGCCTCAGCCCCTTCATCGATTATAGAAAGAAATTCCTCTCTGGGAATACTGCGCGCGCCCATTCTGAGAAGATGACCGCTTTCTACTTGGCAGTCCATTAACCGATAACCCCAGAGTCTGAGATGCCTGGCGAGGTAAACCATGGCGATGCGCGAGGCATTTGTCGCGGTGGAGAACATGGATTCGCCAAAAAAACATTGCCCGATAGCGACACCATAGAGCCCACCGACGAGGACATCGTTCTGGTCCCAGATCTCCGCAGAATGCGCTGCGCCGAGCCGGTGTAGCTGGGAGTACGCCCGTTTCATCCCCGGCGTGATCCAGGTGCCTTCAGCCCGGGTATCAGCGCAGCAGTCCAGTACGGCGTCGAACGCGGTATCAATGCTGAACCGGAACTCGTTGGAATTCAGAGTGCGACGAAGGCTCCGGGAAATGTGGACTTCTTCAGGAAAGAGCACGCAGCGAGGATCAGGCGACCACCAGAGAATAGGCTGATCGTCGCTGAACCAGGGAAAAATTCCGGAGCGATAGGCGAGAAGTAAACGCTCCGGAGAAAGATCGCCGCCGAACGCCAGCAGCCCATCAGGGTCGGTGAGTGCCGTCCTTGGATCAGGAAAGCGCAACTCATCCGGATCTATCCAGGGCAGGCTGGTCATACGGCAGTCAATGCTCCAGGCAATTTAGCCCTTTTGATCGAGGTACTTCTCCGCGTCCAACGCCGCCATGCAGCCAAATCCAGCGGAGGTAATTGCCTGTCGGTATACATGGTCGGCCACGTCGCCGGCTGCGAAAACACCTTCGACACTGCTTTCCGTTGCCTTTCCCTGAAGGCCTGAACGTATCTGGATATAACCGTCTTTCATATCCAGTTGGCCTTCGAACAGTGAGGTGTTCGGCTTGTGTCCGATGGCGATGAACACACCCGCTACGTCGATATCAGACAGGCTGGCGTCCTTGGTGTTGCGCAGTCGGGCGCCCGTCACACCGGCCTCATCGCCCAACACTTCTTCTAGCGTGTGGTTCCAGAGAATTTTGATATTGCCGTTCTTCTCTTTTTCGAAAAGCTGATCCTGAAGAATCTTTTCAGCTTTCAGTGTATCCCGTCGATGCACAAGGGTGACTTCTTCAGCGATATTGGACAGGTAAAGCGCCTCTTCAACGGCAGTATTTCCGCCGCCAATCACAGCAACCTTCTGCTTGCGATAGAAAAATCCGTCGCAGGTTGCGCATGCGGATACACCTTTGCCCTTGAAGGCTTCTTCAGACTCCAGGCCCAGATACATCGCAGACGCTCCGGTGGCAATGATGAGTGCGTCGCAGGTGTATTCGCCGCTGTCACCTTTGAGGCGGAAAGGGCGTTCGTTGAGATCTGCTTCGTTGATGTGGTCATAAACGACGGAAGTTTCGAAACGCTCGGCATGTTTGAGCATGTTCTGCATCAGCTCTGGACCCTGAATTCCGTCATTGGCACCAGGCCAGTTATCAACGTCAGTGGTGGTCGTCAACTGGCCGCCTACCTCGGTGCCGGTAATCAGCATCGGGCTCAGGTTGGCACGCGCTGCGTAAACCGCTGCCGTGTAACCGGCAGGGCCGGATCCGAGAATGATGAGTCGTGAATGCTTGGTTTCGCTCATGAATACAGTCTCTTCCTGCAAGGATGTGCCCTGGGTTTACCTGGCCAGGACAGTAGATTGGGTGTCGAACTCGTTTAAGAAGGCTACCACGGCGAGCCGTTCATGACTCCGGGGTGCCACTTATACCCGTTATTGGCTGGAACTATTGTTGGGTCGGTTAAAGCCGAATCAAGGGTAAAAAGAACGCTACTTCCAAACCCATTCATTCAACCGATGACCGGTACGCGGTCGATCAATTGGCGCGTCACCTGGCTGCCACCGCCGTTCGCCTGTTCCAGGCGATGGCTGGCGACCGCAGGGAAGACCGCTTGCACATCGTCCGGCAGCACGTGTTCACGGCCGTGAAGCATGGCCCAGGCTCTGGCTGCTCTGAGCAATCCCAGACCGGCTCTTGGAGATAATCCGTGGCGTCCGTCAGGTAACTGTCGGCTGGCGCTCAGCAGGCGCTGAATATAGTCGAGCAGGGCGCCGGAAGCGCTGATCGTCTGGACCTGCTGTTGCAGCTGAAGGACGTCTGCGTGGGTCATGACCGCTTTCAGCTTGGCCGTCAGTTGTCGGCGATCTTCTCCCTCAAGGAGGGCCCGTTCCGCCTTTGCGGTCGGATAGCCGAGTGAAACCCGCATCAGAAACCGATCCAGCTGTGACTCGGGTAGCGGAAAGGTGCCACCCTGTTCCAATGGATTCTGGGTTGCGACGACGAAGAAGGGCTCCGGTAACTTGCGTGTGGCACCGTCAATGGAAACCTGTCGCTCTTCCATAGCTTCCAGCAGCGCACTCTGGGTCCGTGGCGAGGCACGATTGATTTCGTCCGCAAGAACGACCTGTGCAAAGATCGGTCCCTGCTGGAATTCCATACGGTTGTCCTGCCGATTGAACAGCGAGTATCCCAGCAAATCGGCAGGCAGAAGATCGTTGGTGAACTGAATCCGGCCGTAACTCAGTCCGATGCTGCTGGCCAGGGCGTGGGACAGAGTGGTTTTGCCCATGCCAGGCAAATCCTCGATCAGCAGGTGCCCGCCGGCCAGAAGACAGGTGACCGACAGGCGGATCTCATGATTTTTACCAAGTAAAATACCGCTGAGCGTGTCGAGGACCTGAGTAAGCCTGGTGTCCATAGGTTCAGTCCCTGACGCGCTTGATGAGGTCGCCGTAGGCGTCAATCCGCCGGTCCCGGAGATAGGGCCAGATCCTGCGTATCTGTTCACTGCGCTGGCGATCAATCGTTGCGGTCAGAATGGTTTCAGTCTCGCTATCGGCCCTCGCCAGAAATTCACCTTGCGGCCCGCAGATAAAGCTGTTGCCCCAGAAGCGGATACCGTCGGACTGGCCGGTGGGATCGGGCTCCACGCCAATCCGGTTAGGCGCAATGACGGGCAGGTTGTTGGCCACCGCATGGCCACGTTGAACGGTCACCCAGGCCTCCAGCTGGCGTGCCTGTTCTTCGGGTTCGTCGGTGACGTCCCAGCCAATCGCCGTGGGGTAAATCAGCAGTTCAGCGCCGGCGAGTGCCATCAGGCGGGCGGCTTCGGGATACCACTGGTCCCAGCACACCAGTACGCCAAGGCGACCGACGGACGTATCGATAGGTGTGAAGCCGCTGCGCCCGTCATTGCGTTGGGCATCGCCGGGAGTGAAAAAGAACTTCTCATAGAAACCGGGATCGTCGGGAATGTGCATTTTCCGATAGATTCCCGCCAGGCTGCCGTCGGTTTCCAGAACCACTGCGGTGTTGTGGTAAACACCGTTCATACGACGCTCGAAAACAGAACCCACAATTACCACGGAAAGCTCCCGAGCCAGGGCGGAGAGTCTGTCCGTGGTAGGGCCAGGAATCGGTTCTGCCGTTTCAAAAACGGCGGTATCTTCGCTCTGGCAGAAATACAGCGTGGCATGCAATTCCTGCAACACGATGAGATTTGCACCACCGCTTACGGCTTCGCGGATCAGTCGCTCACTGGTGGCCAGGCTCTGTGTTTTGTCGTTGCTACAAACCTGTTGGATAGCCGCAACATTGAGATGTCGGTTGTTCATCGAACCACTCCCGCGGGAAGTTGCATGGTGACGCAGTGCAGGCTGCCGTGCTGAAGAATCAGTGTGCGACAGTCTACCGGCACAATTTCATGATCAGGGAAGAGCTCTGCGGCGATCTTCAGCGCAACGTCATCCTGTGGTACCTGATACACAGGCCAGAGAACCGCTCGATTGATGATCAGAAAGTTGGCGTAGGTGGCGGGGAGCCGCTGGCCCTCATCATCGTAGATAGCATCGGGCCAGGGCAGTGGTATCAGGTTGAAGGCTGGGCCGTCCGCTCGGCGGAAGGTGCCCAGCTGCTGCTCCATCGCCGCCAGCGCCGGGTAATGCTCATCGTCTGGGTCGTCGCATTTGACGTAGGCAATCGTCGTGGGGCTGCACAGGCGAGCGAGTGTGTCGATATGACTGTCCGTATCGTCGCCGGCGAGATACCCGTGGTCCAGCCATAACACCTGCTTCGCTCCGAGATGTTGTCGGAGAACGCCTTCTACCGCTTCTCGGGTAACCGAGCCGTTGCGGGTTTCGCTGAGCAGGCACTCGCTGGTAGTCAGAATGGTGCCCTGGCCATCCGATTCGATCGATCCGCCCTCGAGAATGAAGTCCACAGGCTCAAGGGGCGTTTTTCCGAAAGCGCCCGCTTTTGAAAGCACGGTGTTGATCTGGTCGTCTTTCTGCCAATCGAACTTGCCACCCCAGGCATTGAAGTGAAAGTCCAGAAGCCCAAGCTGGCCGTCTGCCTCTACCGCCAGGGGGCCATGGTCTCTTGCCCAGGTATCATTCGCCGGAGCCACAACAAAGGTGACGCTGGTCCCGAGACCCAGTGCGTTGACGTACTCTCGAAGTTGCGCAACGCGTTCTTCGCCCTGGATTCGATCTTCGCAGCTGACCAGCAGGTTCTGGAATCTGAGCACGCTGCGGGCAATATCCATGAAGACCGCCTCGGCATTCTCAAGACAGTCAGACCAGTCCGTGTTGGCGTGCGGCCAGGTCAGCATCACAGCGCTTTGGGGTTCCCATTCGGCGGGGATTCGGCGTTCAGTGGTCAACAGGTACCTCTACTCAGTCCGATATGCAACAGACGTCCAGGCAGGCGGGGTAGACCCAAAAAGGTTGGTGCCCAGTGCTGCTGGCAGCGAAATGACGCGCAGTTTACCAAAGCCAATCATTGTCGTAGATAGTCGCAGGTATACGGATGAGGAGGCGGATCGGAATTGGCTGCCAGTTCTTTCGGTGATTTTCGACCGGCCGGCCTTATTCCGCGCTCGGGGAACGTTCTGGCGGCACCACGGAGTGCAGGACCCGATCGGCTTCGAAATAAACCTTGAATCGGGGATAGATCCATTCGGAGATGGGTGGTTGGCCGATCTCCGCCACGCGCCGCACCGGATCGCCAAAGCGCTCCAGCACTTCTTTCTTCGATGCTCCGCGTTCAGGCATTTGCACGGATGAACGTGTCTGTTCGGAGACCAGCGGAAGTCTAACCTGCTCGGCCAAGGCCTGACCGGCGGGCAGAAAACAGCTCAGAACCAAGGCCGAAATGAAAACCAGGGCGCTGTAACGATCAATCCATCTCATCGGAGTCATGTACCTGACGTGCGCGGACCTGCAACCTGAGGATGTGCTTTGCAATCATCTGACGGGCGCTGTCGCTGATATTGGTAAATTCCAGATGAACCCGTTGCCTGTTATCTGGGGCGTTGTCACTGACCGAAACCACGCGGGCCGTGGTTTCTGGCCGGAAGAATTCCGGTAGCAGCGTTAGCCTGATCAGGCATTCATCGTGAAGCGTCAGGCCACTCGTTGTCGTCGTGAACGCCAAGCCACCCTCGCTGATGGTGACTTCCTGCCAGTCCTCAGGTTGCAAGGGATTTTGTTGGAAGTCCATAATACGCGCGAGTGCGTCCAGCTTGCCGTTAAGAACCTTGAATAAGGTGGCTGCTGAGCGGTTGCGTTCCGCCAGCGCAGGCAGCTGATCCCTGAACGCCAGATCCAGTCGGTTCCACTCCGCTTCCAGCCCTTCATGCACGGCCTGGTTAGCCGGGTCGGTTGGCCTGTCCGGGTTTTTTCGGCCACTGAGGAACTCCAGACCGATTCTATCCTCTACCCGAATGTAATCGCGTCGCTCCCCGGCCTCTGAGTGGCCGGGCACAGAATTGGATTTGGATGCTGACATGGCTTCTCCACTGACACGCCGATCAGTTTAGCAGTCCCCTGAGATTCTGTGGGGGGCTGTAGATAATCACAAATACGCTCAGGCAGGGCAGATGTTCAAACCTCTTTCACTTTATATCGGACTTCGATACACCGCTGCGAAGCGCCGCAACCACTTTATTTCATTCATATCCATGACTTCGATGATCGGCCTGATGCTGGGCGTCGCCGTACTGATCATCGTGCTCTCAGTGATGAATGGTTTCGATCGTGAGCTGAAGCAGCGGATTCTGGGTATGGTTCCTCACGCCGTGATCATGGGCAACGGCCCGCTAGACGACTGGCGGGTGGTTGACGAGGCAGCGGTTCAGAACCCCCACGTTCTTGCAGCAGCGCCGTTTATTCAGGGCCAGGGCATGATCACCGGGCAAGGAAAGGTACAGGGTGTGGTCCTCAATGGCGTGCTGCCTGAGGAAGAAAGCCAGGTATCGATTATCCAGGACCATATGGTGATTGGAAATCTGGAGGATCTCAGGCCCGGAGAGTTCGGGATTATCGTCGGGCAGATGCTGGCCGTGAGCATGCGCCTGAACATCGGTGACAAAGTCACGGTGGTGATGCCTGAGGCGTCGGTGACGCCGGCCGGCGTTCTACCGCGGCTTAAACGCTTCACAGTTGTCGGCATATTCAGGGTAGGGGCTGAGCTCGACAGCAGCTACAGCCTGATTCACATGGATGATGCGGCCAAACTGATGCGGACCGGCGATCGCGCGCAGGGGGTTCGACTGCTGGTGGATAACCTGTTTGCTGCCCCTCGCGTTGCTCAGGAAGTCGCCCAGTCGCTGCCGGGCAGTTACCGGATTTCCGACTGGACCCGCACCCACGGCAACCTGTTCCAGGCGATTCGCATGGAAAAGACCATGATTGGTCTGCTGCTCATGTTCATTGTTGCGGTTGCCGCGTTCAACATCGTCTCCACGCTGGTGATGGTGGTGACCGACAAGACGGGAGATATCGCCATTCTCAGAACCATGGGCGCAACGCCGGGCCGCATCATGCGAATATTTATCGTTCAGGGAGCGGTGATCGGCATTACGGGAACTCTGGTCGGAACTGGCCTTGGCATCCTGGGCGGGCTCTACATCAGTGAGGTCATTGCCTGGCTGGAATCGGCGGTGGGCATCCAGTTCCTCAGCGCCGATGTGTATTTCATCAGCTATCTGCCATCTCAACTGCAGTGGCAGGACGTAGCAATTATCAGTGGATCTGGCCTGGCGATGAGTCTTCTGGCCACACTCTATCCTGCCTGGCGCGCGAGCCGGGTTCAGCCAGCGGAGGCGCTGCGTTATGAATAAGTCGTCTCATAATACCGGCGGACCGGTCATTGTTTGCGATAGCGTAGCCCGAACCTATAGCGAAGGGCCGGGAAAACTGACCATTTTTCAGGACATCTCGCTATCCGTCGCCGCGGGCGAAACGGTCGCGATTGTCGGTAGCAGTGGCGCAGGGAAGACCACGCTGCTGAATCTGGTCGGAGGACTGGACCGTCCGACCTCCGGCACAGTCACCATTTGTGGCGAAAATATCCATCGAATGAGCGAATCAGCCAGAGCTCGTTTTCGCAGCCGCAACCTCGGCTTTGTTTACCAGTTTCACCACCTGCTGCCCGAATTTTCAGCCCTGGAAAACGTGATGCTGCCGTTCGTTCTGGGCAAAGGCTCTATCTCCAAGGCCAAAGACTCCGCATCGCGGATTCTTGAGCGCGTAGGCTTGGGCGAACGCAAGGCTCATAAGCCTGCCGAACTCTCCGGCGGAGAGCGTCAGCGGGTGGCCATTGCCAGAGCATTGGTCAATGAACCGGCCTGTGTTCTGATGGACGAGCCGACCGGTAACCTCGATGAGCAAACCGGAACCCGAGTCCGCGAAACCATCGAGCAGCTGCGCGACGAGCTGGGGTTATCGTTTGTGGTGGTGACACACGATCTGGATATGGCGAATCATCTGGGCCGCGTTCTGCGACTGGAACAGGGTCTTCTCAAGACCATGCCGGCCACCTGAGTATGGCGCCGGCGCGAGGACAGGTTTTAGCGTGGAATCTGGGTCTTGTCGCTGCGTCGACGGCGCCGCGCCTCGCGTCGCTCCTGCCAATTCTTCAGGACCCTTCTTCGCCAGAGTATCTGAATCGTGACATAGCCGATGGTCGCCGCGAGCACGGCCACGACTGCCGACCCCAGAAATAGCGGCAGACCAACGCCTTTCAGGCTATCGGTAAGCCAGGCAAGATCCAGCTCAAACGTCGATACCTCCACAGGAGCACCCAGCAGGCGCGTGCCTACGAGATAGTTGAAATAGAAAATGGGGGGCATGGTGACCGGATTGCTAATCCACACCAGCGCAATGGATAGCGGCATATTGGCGTTAAGCCAGATCGCACAGAAGGCTGCTGCCACCATTTGAAATGGCATCGGGATGAAACACCAGAACAGACCCACCAGGAAGGCGCGGGCCACACTGTGGCGATTGATATGCCAGAGATTCGGTTGCTGGAGGACACTGCCGAGAAATCGAAGGGAGCGTATCGACTGTATCTTCCCGGGGGAAGGTAGCACCCTTTGCATGAATTTTTTCGGCATACGGGATAGAGCCTCGCGGGCCAGGCCCGTCGAACTTTGAGGAAGTCTCGCCGGTCGCAGAGGATCGGTCAGAACCCTGAACAGTATAAATCCAGTTGGATGGAATAACAGAGGGACATGGAATGTCCGGATTTCAACGGCAGGCGGGCCTGATAGGAGCCGTCTGCGGTCTGCTAATGCCTTTCGCAACGGGCGAACTGCCGCCGCTATCGCTCTGGATCATCGCCGGTGTCGTCGCGTTGGCAATGTACCGTTTTTCAGCCCTACTGGCCACCGTTCTGCTGGCACTCATCATTGGTTCGGCGTGGTCAGCGCTGAGATCGGACCTGCGTCTGAGCGAAATTCTTCAGCCTCAGATGGAGGCGTTTGACCAGACCATAGTGGGCTATCTCTGCAGTATCCCTGAACCGGCAGAATACGGAGGGCAGCGCCTGGATTTCTGCGTGTCCAGATGGGTGACTGCTCCCGAGGACGCGCCATCCCAAACGCTGCCCTCAAAGCTAAGACTGTCGATCTATGGCGAGGCTGCTGACGCCATTCTTCCGCAGCAGATGCAAATCGTAGCCCGCCTGAAGGAGCCGCATGGCCGGTCAAATCCTGAAGGCTTCAATTACGAGACCTGGCTGTTCCGGCACAACTATGGCGCAGTTGGTACGATCCGCGACTGGTCGACGATTTCAGACGAAGCCTGCTGGCTCCATTGCCAGTTTCACCAATGGCGGATCGGTCTCAGCACAAGGCTGCATGCGACCTATGGAGGGGCATCGTTCTATCCGTTGATGGCTTCACTGTTGTTGGGCGATCGGTCTGCGCTCAGTGCAGACGACTGGGAAGTCCTCAGAGCCACAGGAACCATTCACCTGGTCGCGATCTCCGGGCTGCATATTGGCATGGTGGCCACCATTGTTTCGGCGGCTCTGGCGTTTGTGCTGCGCGTCCTTTTTCCCGGCAGGCTTTCGCCTGCATGGGCTCGTCGAACGATTCTCTCCGGCACCTTGTTGGCCAGCCTGGCCTACGCGTTGCTCGCCGGGTTTACGATACCCACTCAGCGGGCCTTGATCATGGTAGCGGTTGCTCTGTGGGCATTTTCGGCCGGTCGCGTTGCACAACCCGGACGTGCCTGGCTACTGGCGGTGTTTCTGGTCCTGGTGTTTGACCCGTTCGCAGCGCTGGACCAGGGCTTCTGGCTTTCGTTTACAGCCGTGGGTTTGCTGCTGTTTCTGTTTTCCGGGCGACTGCGTCAGTCAGGCGCTTTGAAGGGACTGGTGCTCGCTCAGCTGGCCGTGTTTCTGGGCCTGTGGCCGGCGCTGGTGCTCGTGGGAGGGGGCCAGCCAGTCTCCGGCGCCTTCGTCAATATTCTTGCGATACCGGCACTTGGATTGCTGGTCTTGCCAGCGATCATCGTCGGTATGGTCTTCACCGCGTGCGGGTGGTCCTCTGCTGGATACTGGATTCTCGAGACCGTGCTGGGCGGCTTCTGGAAGGCGCTGACATGGGCCTCGACATTATCCCTGGCGGAGCTGCCGACCATGCCAGTCCTTGCACTGGTGGTTGCCACGGCCATCACTGTGACGCTAAGAACTGGCCCAAGACGCGTTCTTCTGCTGCAAATAATGGTATTGAGTCTGGCAGCAGCGGTTAGCTTTAGGCAGCCTGTCATCGTAGCGATCAATGATCGTTCCGCTCCCGAAGTATGGGTGTGGGACGTAGGGCAGGGACTGGCGGTACTGATCCGTTCCGGCGATCAGGCGCTGCTGTACGACGTCGGAGCCGCTTACGGAGACAGGCCCTCACTGTTCACTGATCTGCTTGCGCCCAATCTGGAGGCGATTGGCGTGAACCGGCTTGATGTCCTGATCGCCAGCCACGCCGACAACGATCATGCCGGTGGCATTGTTGATGCTGTTGAGTTTTCGCCCCGCGCGCGGCGAATCAGCGGCGAACCAGAGCGTTTGGCGGAGTTGTTTCCCGGGCTGCCAGCCTTTGAGTCCTGCCCTTCGGACGAAAAGCTCAGGGTGGGCGAGTGGCGAGTGACATTCTGGCAGTTGGAGGCGCCGGGTCGGCCGGGAACCAAATTTTCCTCCAATGATCTCTCCTGTGTCGTGGTTGCGAGGACGAACGAAACGGAGTTCATTCTGCCCGGTGACATCAGCCGAAAAGCCGAGGCTGAAATGGCCATGGCGTTCGATCCGGGCGAGGTACCCAATCGCGTGGTTGTCGCTCCTCATCATGGCAGCAACACTTCGTCGTCACCGGTCTGGATAAGCCACTTCCGGCCTCAGCATGTGATTTTTACTGCCGGATACCGCCATCGTTACGGCCACCCTCATCCAGACGTGGTTGAACGATACATTCGTGATGATGTGAAACCCTGGAATGTAGCCTTAACCGGCGCGCTGAGGATCACAGTCGAGGAGGAGGGGCTGTCTTTCTATCGGCAGCGGGATCACGGACCCTTCTGGCATCGGCCGGCCCGGACCGAATAAGAGACGCTCTTCTCAGTCATCAGACTAGACAGACTCCGAGCACTGTGGCGTGAAAAACTGGCTATGCTAAAGTAGCGCCGCTACAAAAAATTCGGGAGATCAACAGTGTTCGAGTTGCTAAAAGCCGGTGGCATCATCATGGTGCCGATCGTTGCCTGTTCGATTCTGGCTCTTGCCATCATTCTGGAGCGATTCTGGACCCTGAGAAACTCACGGGTTGCGCCGGAGCGCACCATTGACGAACTCTGGCGCTGGATCAAGAAAAAAGAACTGAACAACCGCAAGCTGAAAGCACTTCAGGCTTCCTCTCCCATGGGCCGGGTTCTGGCCAGCGGCCTCATGAATGCCCGTCATGGTCGTGAGATCATGAAAGAAAGCATTGAGCATGAAGCAAGTCAGGTCATTCATGAACTTGAGCGCTTTTTGAACCCGCTAGGCATCGTGGCGACTGTGACGCCTCTTCTGGGTCTGCTTGGCACAGTCATCGGCATGATCAAAGTGTTCGCTGAAATCCAGCTCGCCGGAGTCGGCAATGCCGGCAACCTGGCCGGAGGTATCTCTGAAGCATTGATTACGACAGCCGCCGGCCTCAGCGTCGCTATCCCCGCGCTGATCTGCCACCGTTACTTTCTCCGCCGCGTCGACGACATGGTGGTAAACATGGAGCAGGAAGCGATCAAGCTCGTGGAAGTCGTACACGGCGATCGTGAAATTGAAGTTGAGGGGGAGTGATCCCTGTGAAATTCAAACGCCAGCGCAGTCACGAAGTGGGGGTCGATCTTACCCCTCTCATTGATGTGGTGTTTCTGCTCCTGATTTTTTTCATGGTCTCGACCACATTCACCCGTGAGAGTCATCTGGGCATCCAGTTGCCAGAAGCCGATGGCGTAGCTGCAGAGGCACCTGCCAGCCAGCTGGATCTGGTCATCGATGCTTCCGGACAGTACATGATCAATGACCGTACGCTGGTCAATAACAAGCGCGAGACACTGAATCGCGCGATCACGGAACTGAGTGGCGGCGACACCAGCCTGCCGTTCATTATCACTGCCGATGGCCGCACACCGCATGAATTCGTGGTGCGCGCGATGGATGTGGCTGGCAAACTGGGCTACGCCAAGCTAAGCATTACCACCGAGCGTGTCCGTGAAGAAAACTGACATCCCTGAAACCTCTCCAGGTTCCCGGGAAGATTCCAACTGGCAGACCTATCTCCGGCTGCTGGGATACGCCAAGCCTTACTGGCTGGCGTTCGCTCTGGCCGTCATTGGCAACGTTATCTACGCCAGTGCTTCAACGGGCATGGCGGCCGCCATGGAATACGTCATCAAGGCCATCGAAAATCCCACCCAGGACAACCGCATACTGCTCACGGCGATGATCATCGGGGTGTTCGCCTTTCGTGGCGTTGGCACTTTTATGAGTCAGTTCTTTATTGCCACCGTTGGCCGCAATGTGATCAACGATATGCGAACCCAGGTGTTCAACCGACTCCTGTCGCTGCCTTCCCGCTATTTCGATAACCATGCCGCCGGCCGGCTGGTTTCCAAACTCACATTTAACGTGGAACAGGTCGCCACCGCAGCAGCAGAAGCGGTGACCATAACGCTCCGAGAGGGGCTGACGATCGTAGGCCTGCTCGGCTTCATGCTCTATACCAACTGGAAGCTGACGCTGATTTTTCTGATTCTCGGCCCGGTGATCGGCCTGGTGGTGAACTATGCCAGCAAGCGCTTTCGTCTGCTCAGTCGGCGCATCCAGAATTCCATGGGTGACATTACTCACGTCGCCTCTGAATCCATTTCCGGTTATCGGGTTGTCAGAACGTTCGGTGGTGAAGCGTTTGAGCGTAAACGATTCGCGAAAGTCAGCGAACGCAACCTTCGCCAAAGTCTCAAAATGGCCTCCACCCAGGCAATCAGTGTCCCGATTATTCAGGTTCTGGTGGCTATCGCCATTGCTGTTCTGGTGTGGGTGATGCTCTCACCGGAAATCCGAGGCGCCATGTCGACCGGCGAGCTGGTGGCTTTTATTACCGCCGCCACGACGATGGCCAAGCCCATCAAGCAGGTGACTTCCGTCCATTCGAAAATCCAGAAAGGTGTTGCCGCTTCCCACGATATCTTCTCTACCCTCGATGAAGAGCCGGAAGACGATAGCGGTACCTTCTCGCCAGGTCGAGTCAATGGCGATATCGCGTTTGAGAACGTGTGTTTTCGCTATCGGGATCAACTGGATGATGTGCTGCATAGCATCAGCGTCGATATACCGGCAGGTCGAAGCGTGGCGCTGGTAGGGCGGTCGGGTAGCGGCAAATCGACCATGGTGAGTCTTCTGCCACGATTCTACGAAATTCAGAGTGGCCATATCCGGATTGATGGCCACGACATCCGCGAATTTTCGCTTCAGGCATTGCGTAGCCAGATCGCGCTTGTGACGCAGAACGTGGTGCTGTTCAACGATACTATCGCCGCCAACATCGCTTATGGTTCCCTCGGTGATTACAGTCGCGAGCAGATTCGTGAGGCCGCTGCAAAAGCTCACGCGCTGGAGTTTATCGACAGAATGCCAGACGGGCTGGATACGATGATTGGCGATAATGGTGTCATGTTGTCCGGAGGTCAGCGGCAGCGGCTGGCCATTGCCAGAGCCCTGCTTAAAGACGCTCCAATCCTTATTCTGGACGAGGCGACGTCGGCTCTGGATACAGAATCCGAGCGCCATATTCAGGCTGCCCTTGAGTCGGTAATGAAGGGCCGGACCACTCTGGTGATTGCCCACCGTCTCTCGACCATCGAAAGCGCTGACAGAATTCTGGTCATGGACAATGGGCGGATTGTTGAATCGGGTCGTCATCAGGAGCTTCTGGACTCAGGTGGCGCTTACGCCCAGCTTCATCAAATGCAGTTTTCCGAAGGGTGACCCCGCCGATTACCCGTAACGTTCGAGCCTGATCGGAACGGGCATAGACACCACCAGACAACAAGTACACATGAACCAGCAAGGACGTTCTCACACCCATGGCCGATCTTGATCGTCTCTGGTACGGCCAGAATCGTCCCTTGTGGTACCTCTGGCCGCTGGCGTATCTCTACCGTCGCATTGCCGGGCGGCGCCGACTCGCACGAGAGCGCGACGCCATTCACGACAAGCTGCCGGTCCCCGTGATCGTTGTCGGAAACATCACTGCGGGGGGCACGGGCAAATCTCCGTTGACGGCCTGGCTGGTGAGAACCCTGGCCGATGCCGGCTGGCGACCTGTCATTCTGAGTCGCGGTTACGGCGGTAAGTCCAGCGCCTATCCTTTACTGGTTGATCAGCAAACACCTTCCACCGAAAGCGGTGACGAGCCACTCATGCTTGCCCGCCAAACGGGGTTCCCCGTGGTAGTCGATCCCAAGCGTCTTCGGGCCGCACGTTGGTCACTGGACCAGGACCTGGGCGATGTATTTGTCTGCGATGACGGTCTGCAGCACTACGCACTGCCCCGTGATATCGAGATTGCCCTGATTGATGGGCAGCGGGGCCTGGGTAATCGCGCCCCGCTTCCTGTCGGCCCTCTGCGGGAACCGCCTGAGCGTCTCGACTCCGTGGATTTCGTTGTTCTCAACGATCCCCGCGAGGATATTGCTGAGATTTATCCCGAGGCCGCGACCCTGTTCCTGGCTCCTGCATTGGTGCGAAATCTGGTCTCCGGAGAGGTTCGTCCGCCGCAATGGCTGGCGGGCAGGGCGGTCACAGCGGTCGCTGGAATCGGTAACCCCCGCCGCTTTTTCCGAACGCTGGAGACGTTGGGAGCCGAGGTGACTCCAAGGCCTTTTCCCGACCATCACCGCTTTACTGACGCTGATCTCAAGCCAGAATCTTCAGAGATTCTGGTCATGACCGCCAAGGATGCGGTTAAATGTGAAGCCCTGGCGCACCCCGATTGCTGGGTGCTGGAAATCGAACCGCAGCTAAGTCCGGGTTTTGACACGGCTCTGCTAGAACGCCTAGAGAAATTGAGGTCCTGATGGATAAGAAACTCGTAGCCATGCTTGCCTGCCCGGTCTGCAAAGGCGAGCTCAAGCTGGACAGGGATCGCGAAGAACTGATCTGTTATGGCGACGCCATGGCTTTTCAGATCCGCGATGGTATCCCCGTTATGCTTGCCTCTGAAGCTCGCACGCTGTCGACCGATGAGAAGCTTGATCGCCGTGTTTGATGTCGCCCGTCTGTCACTGTTTCGGGCCAAGGCCTCGCTTGCTGAGATGCGCTCGTGAGTTTCTCCGTCATTATTCCTGCCCGTTTTGGTTCTTCCCGGCTTCCGGGTAAACCCTTGTTGGACATTTGCGGCCAGCCGATGATTCAACGTGTGTGGCAGCAGGCCTGCAGAAGTAATGCGCGGCAGGTAGTGATCGCGACTGACGATGAGCGTATTCGTGACGCTTGCAGGCAGTTTGGAGCGGAAGTCGTAATGACAGCTACCGAACACCAGAGCGGAACCGATCGTTTAGAAGAGGTAGCTCGCAAACTCGCGCTCCCTGAAGATCATTCGGTGATCAACGTACAGGGCGACGAGCCGATGATGCCGCCACAATTAATCAATCAGGTGGCGGGTAATCTGGAGCGTTTCAAAGAAGCGGCTGCCGCGACACTTTGCGAACGGCTGGATGATCCCTCCCAGGTGGGTAACCCAAACATCGTCAAAGTGGTTTTCGACAAAGATGGGTATGCCCATTATTTCAGCAGAGCGCCTATTCCCTGGTTCCGCGATGGCTGGACAGAAACAAGTGGCGACCTCTCGCCAAGGACCTGGTTTCGACATATTGGAATTTACGGTTACCGGGCCGGACTTCTTCGCCGCTTCGTATCCTGGGGACCAGCGCCACTTGAACGGGTTGAGTCACTGGAACAGCTTCGAATTCTGCATCACAGCGAAAAGCTGCACGTAGATGAAGCGGTGTGTCCTCTTCCCGGAGGCGTGGACACGCAGGCGGACCTTGAGCGAGTTCGGCGACAATTCGCAACAGCATTGGAGCAGGGAAACGCCGCTCCAGGGCTTGAAACACCGGCAAACGGAGCCCCGGATAATGGATAAACCGACTCGTGTACTGTTTGTGTGTCTCGGGAATATCTGTCGAAGCCCTACTGCCGAGGGCATCTTCAGGGCGCTGGTGAGCCGCCGCGGTCTCAAACATCAGTTTGAAATCGATTCCTGTGGAGTGGGGGACTGGCACATTGGTCGCGCGCCAGACAATCGAGCGATTATGGCGGCTCGCCGGCATGATATTGATCTGTCTGGACTGCGAGCGCGGCAAATTGTGCCAGAGGACCTTCAGAACTTTGACCGTGTCCTGGTCATGGATAGTCAGAACCTCTCAGATGTTATGGATCTCTGGCGTGTTCACGGCGGCACACGCCCCGAGCTGTTTCTCGACTACGCCCCCAGTGCCGGCGTCCGTGAAGTGCCTGACCCTTACTACGGCGGCGATGATGGTTTCGAACGGGTCATCGAGCTGATCTACGAAGCTTCCCAGGGCTTGCTGGCGGATCTGACTGGAACAAAGGTCTGATGTCCAGGCTTGAGATTCAGGCCGATGTCGATCTGACCGGTCTGAACACCATGGGAATTTCCGCCAAAGCTCCCTGGTTTGTCGAGGTGTCCGATCTTCGAGAGTTAGAGCAGGCGCTGAACTGGGCCGACGCGCAGTCGGTTCCGGTCTGGCTGCTCGGTGGTGGCAGCAATGTGATATTCGCGGGCAATTTCGAGGGGTTGGTCATTCGTCTCGGGTTGCGTGGCCGATCGTGGGCTAACCAGTCCGAAGATTCTGCCACCCTGGTGCTGGCCGCAGGAGAGAACTGGCACAACGCCGTGATGTACGCCTGTCAGTGCGGCTATCGTGGCATAGAGAATCTGGCCCTGATTCCCGGAAGCGCAGGCGCGGCTCCAGTTCAGAATATTGGTGCTTACGGAACGGAGCTGGCAGACACACTTGAATCCGTCAGAGTGTGGGATCGAGAGACGGGCGCTGAATCTGTGCTGGATCGAGACGACTGCCAGTTTTCTTACCGGGACAGTCTTTTCAAACAGATGCCCGATCGATATGTGATTCTGGACATCTCTCTGCGCCTGGACAGAAACAAACCTCTGAATCTTGGTTATCGCGAGCTGGCGGACTACTTCGCTGGCGTCGATGCCCAAACTCTCAGTGCAGAAGACGTCGCTGAAGCCGTGATGTGTATTCGCCAGACCAAGCTGCCCGATCCAGACCGGATCCCCAATGCCGGCAGTTTTTTCAAAAATCCCGTGGTACCGGCCACCGTTGCTGATCAGTTGCTTAAGCGTTTCCCTGGCTTGGTGAGTTATACCCAGGCGGATGGACAGGTCAAGTTGGCCGCTGGCTGGCTTATTGATCAGAGGGGGTGGAAGGGCTTTTCGAACGGCGTTGTCGGTGTCCATCACCGTCAGGCGCTGGTGCTGACCAACCATGGTGGCTCGGGGCGCGACGTACTGGCCCTTGCGGCCCGTATCGCGGACGATATTGCCGAGCACTATGGCGTCGAGCTGGAGATAGAGCCGCGAATCGCCGGTCAGTAGCGGACCTGGTAGTAGCGGTCCCAGGCATTCATCACCCGTTCAGGGTACCAGGTTTTTCCCAGACTGCCGTTATACCGTGCCAGGGCGCGGGTCAGATTTCCCTTTTCGATGTCCAGATAGTGGCGAAGAATTGTCGTCCCGTAACGCAGATTGGTGGTAATGCTGGTGAGGTTATCGTCGGGCCGGCCAATCTCGTTTTTCCAGAAGGGCATAACCTGCATCAGTCCCTGAGCGCCCACACTTGAGATGGCAAAGCGATTGAACAGGCTTTCAACATGAATGACTGCGAGCACCAACTCTGGCGCCAGCTCAACACGCGAAGCTTCCTGATGGACCAGTCGGAGCATCTGGAGCCGCTCGCGACTTTCCGGCGCCCAGCGCTCAATGCGCGAAGACATATCGACGAGCCAGACCTCGGCATCGAAACGATCTTCAAAACTGGCCGATTCCGACACAGCTTCTTCGAGCATCGCCCTGAGCACGGGGTCTGAGTCTGTACTGTTAGCCTGAGCCTGGCCGGCAATGCCGACCAGAGCGAACCAGATCAGGCCAAAAAGGAGTCCCAAACGCATAGTTCTGTTTTTCTGAAGTCCTGGGTTTCTGCCGCGGAGTTCGGCGGAGCGCTCCAACGTGTCTGCAAGCGCGGCTCCGCCAATGTGATCCCGACGCGGCTTCGTCCTCACAGTCCTTTGCGTGGGGAGGCTTTGATCAGGAAGTTCAGCATATCGTCGACGGCGATATCCTGTTTGTCTTCGTCCCGCCGCCCTTTGTATTCAAATGTGCCCGCCGCAAGGCCCCGGTCGGAGATCACCACACGATGGGGAATTCCGATCAGTTCCATGTCCGCAAATTTGACGCCCGGACGATCGTTTCTGTCGTCCAGCAGTACGTCGAAGCCTGCCTGGCGAAGCTGATCGTAGAGCCGCTCCGCCGCTTCCATAACGACTTCGGACTTATGGGCGTTGAGCGTCACAATCGACACTTCAAAAGGCGCAATGGCGTCCGGCCAGAGAATGCCTCGATCATCAAAATTCTGCTCGATTGCAGCCGCTACAATGCGCGACACACCGATGCCATAACAGCCCATTTCAAGAATAGACTGACGGCCTTGCTCGTCCAGTACCGTTGCCTGCATGGCGCTGGAATATTTGTTGCCCAGTTTGAAGATGTGGCCGACCTCAATGCCTCGACGGATCTCAAGCACACCTTTTCCGTCAGGGCTCGGGTCACCATCAACCACGTTCCGGATGTCCTCAATACGGCCCACCGGCAGATCCCGCTCCCAGTTGACTCCGGTCAGATGGACACCATCTTTGTTGGCGCCACAGACAAAGTCCGCCAGATGAGCCGCAGAGCGATCCACGATGACAGGAATGGTCAGGCCCACAGGACCAATCGATCCAGCAGAACAGCCTACTGCTGATTTGATCTGCTCATCAGTGGCCATCGTCAATGGCTCAGCTACGCCTTCGAGATTCTCGGCTTTTATGTCATTGAGGGTGTGGTCACCTCTGAGCACCAGAGCGACCAGCCCGCCGCTACTGCCGTCTTCTGCTGCCTCCGCCTCAACAAGCAGTGTTTTGACGGTTCGCTCCGGCGCTATGTTCAATAAGGCGCACACCTCCGCGATGGTTCGCTGATCGGGTGTCGCCACTTCGCCGATAGTTTCGGTCGGTGCCGGTCTTTGTCCGGCGGGTGCAAGTGCTTCGGCCTTTTCAACGTTGGCGGCGTAGCTGCTTTCAGTGCTGAAGGCGATGGGGTCCTCGCCGGTAGAGGCGAGCACGTGAAATTCATGGGAGGCACTGCCACCGATTGAGCCCGAGTCGGCCTCAACAGGGCGGTAATCGAGCCCAAGACGGTCGAAAATGCGACAGTAGGTGGCGTGCATAATGTTATAGGTCTCATCCAGCGATTGCTGATTGAGATGGAACGAGTAAGCGTCCTTCATAACAAATTCGCGGGCTCGCATCACACCGAAACGGGGCCGCCTTTCGTCACGAAACTTGGTCTGGATCTGGTAGAAATTGGCAGGCAACTGCTTATAGCTGCTGAGCTCATTGCGGATCAGATCGGTAATCACTTCCTCATGAGTCGGTCCGAAGCAGAAGTCGCGGTTATGACGATCCTGGAGCCGTAACAGCTCGCCACCGTATTGCGTCCAGCGTCCAGACTCCTGCCAGAGTTCGGCGGGCTGCACCGCAGGCATAAGCACTTCCTGAGCGCCGCTGCTGTCCATTTCTTCGCGGACAATTTTTTCAACCTTGCGAAGTACTCTCAGGCCCATTGGGAGCCACGTATACAGCCCCGCCGCGAGTTTGCGTATGAGTCCGGCACGCAGCATCAGCTGATGGCTGATGATTTCGGCGTCGGCAGGAGTTTCCTTGAGAGTGGCAATCAGGTAACGGCTTGCTCGCATGTTTGAATTCCAGTGGACCAGATTTTTGCCGGCTATTGTACGGAGCATGGCCAAGCAGGTACAGCCAGCGGCATCCTCTGCGGAGCCGTCAGAGATGAGCCAGTGATGCAGAGGCTATCTGCTAGCGCTTGCCAAGGTAGTTCAGGGGCAGGGCGGTGCTGTCGATGACACGGCGCAGGACGAAGCTTGAGTGAACGCCCGAAACACCCGCAATCCGTGTGATCTTCTCCAGAAGAAAATGATGATAGGCGTCCATATCAGGGACCACGACTTTGAGCATATAGTCGGCATCCTGTCCGGTGATGAGGTAGCACTCCTGTACCTCAGGATACTGTCCCACTTCAGCTTCGAAACTGGCGAACCGTTCCGGAGTGTGGCGATCCATGCCTATGAGGATAACCGCGGTGAGTTTCAGGCCCAGTGGCTTGGGGTCGAGTATGGTCACGCGTCGAAGGATGATGCCGGCTTCCTCAAGGGCACGCACCCGCCGCAGGCAGGGAGATGGCGAGAGTCCTACAGCGTCGGCCAATTCCTGATTGGTGAGGCTGGCATCGATCTGAAGATGGTTCAGGATATTTCGATCAATCTGGTCGAGTTTAACCACTAAATAACTCCTGATGGCTGCATCTGCCAATTTTTTGGTATATAGCGCAATAACCTTTCGCCATGATCCGTATTGGCTAAAAAAAAGCAATCATTTGCTGCTTCAGTCCCGCTATCATTTTTGCAATGCAGTGAAATACTCCGGCGCCTGAAATTGAGCGGGCAGCGGGATACCAAATTATCAGGAGCAGGTTATGGGTTTTGACCATCGCAAATATCAGCCGTTCACTCCGGTTGCGAAGCGTGATCGCCGCTGGCCAGATCAGGTGATTTCCAAGGCACCGGACTGGTGTGCGGTCGACCTTCGGGACGGCAACCAGGCGTTGGTCAAGCCGATGACCGTTGTTCAGAAGCAGAGAATGTTCGACTTGCTGGTGAAGGTGGGTTTCAAGGAAATCGAAATTGGCTTTCCCGCCGCCAGTCAGCCGGATTTCGACTTCTGCCGGTCGCTTATCGACAGTGGCCGAATTCCAGCGGACGTCACGATTCAGGTGTTGACTCAAGCGAGACCGGAACTGATTGAAAGGACGTTTGAGGCCGTCAAGGGTGCCGCGAGCGTTGTGGTTCACGTTTACAACTCTACTTCGACGGTCCAGCGAGAGCAGGTTTTTGGCATGGATCGGGATGGCGTGCGCGACATCGCCGTGAATGGTGCGAGCATCGTTAAGCAGCACGCTGCCCAATATCCGCAAACCCGCTGGACGTTTCAGTACTCGCCAGAGAGCTTCACCGGCACTGAGCTGGATTATGCGGCAGAAGTCATCGATGCCGTGAATGATGTCTGGCGGCCCGACCAGGGGCAGGCGGTAGTCATCAACCTCCCCGCGACGGTTGAAATGGCGACCCCCAACGTTTTTGCAGATCAGATTGAGTGGATTTGCGACCACGTGAAAATGCGTGAGCACTTCCGGATCAGTGTCCATACCCACAACGACCGGGGCTGTGCAGTCGCAGCCGCTGAGCTGGCGGTGATGGCCGGCGCCGACCGGGTCGAAGGGACCCTAATGGGCAACGGAGAGCGCACCGGCAATATGGATCTGGTCACAATGGCGATGAACCTTTACTCCCAGGGTATCGATCCCACACTGGATCTTTCCGGAATGTCGGAGATTGCCTCAGTTGTCGAGGCCTGCACCGAGATCAGCACCCATCCGCGCCATCCTTATGCGGGTGAGCTGGTGTTTACCGCCTTCTCCGGTAGTCATCAGGATGCTATCCGCAAATGTCTGGCCCGTCGCAAAGACGGTGATACCTGGAACGTGGCCTACTTGCCGATCGATCCCAGAGATCTTGGGCGCCGCTACGAAGAAGTCGTTCGGATCAACAGCCAGTCCGGCAAGGGCGGTGTGGCCTACGTTCTGGAGCGGGACTACAACATCTCTCTGCCGCGTTGGCTGCAGATCGAGTTCAGTAAGGTTGTACAGAGAGAGGCTGAAACGGATGGTGGCGAGGTCGATTCGCAGCAGATCCATCAGCTGTTTGAGGAACGCTATCTCAAAGTCGATCAGGACTGGGAATTGCGTGGTTACGATCTGCACCGCGACGATCAGGGCGTGAAGGCCAGTCTCTCGTTTGGTCAGGCCAAGTCTCCGGAAACCCTTGAAGGGCAGGGGCTGGGAGCGGTAGAGGCTGTGGCTGCTGCGCTGCAGGAACGATTCGGTATCAAGCTGGCAGTAGAGGCTTACGATGAGTTCGCGTTGGGTGAAGGCACCACAGCCAATGCCCTGGCCTGCATCAGGTTGCAAGTAAACGGGGAAGCCTCGAGTGCGGCGGCCCTGGCGGAAGATACCACCTCAGCGACCTTGCAGGCCCTGCTGTCTGCAGTTGCAAGATCAGGACAACCGTTCGGTAATCAAGCACATAAAGAAGCAACTGGTGGACGCACCTTCGAATCTGCCAGCAACGTATGAAAGCAGCAGATTTGAAACTCGACCACGTGAGTGTTGCAGCAGGGCTGATAGCTGACAGCCCTGCTGCGACCACTGACTCAGAAGGTCCCGTGAGGGGATCTGAGAAATAAGGCCTGCGTCAGACGACTGTAACGTTTTCCGCCTGGGGACCCTTGGGGCCCTGGGTCACAGTAAACTGGACCTGCTGCCCTTCAGTCAGCGTGCGGAATCCGGAAGAATTGATCGCACTGTAGTGAACAAACACATCGCTGCCGCCTTCCTGAGCGATGAACCCAAAACCCTTTGACTCGTTGAACCACTTAACGTGTCCAGTCTTCGTCTCAGCCATGATCTTTCCTGTACTCTCTTGACGTTAACACCCTCACGGGACCCGTATTGTCGAACGACAATACCGCTGAAAAAGCGCCTTCCCAAAAGCAGCAAGGGCAACGCTCAAGCTGGTCAGGCCATGAGGTTGCAGCGCAGGACGCGTGCTCTTTGCAGCAATTTCGAGTATAGACCCATGAAAAAAGCCGTGGAAGCACTTTTTTTGGAGTCCGAGAGATCGAATAAAATCTAACAAAAACAGTAATATAAAAATTTATCGGGAGGCCTGCCGAGCGGGCTGCCGAAAATTTTCAGGTTTCCTGGCTGGCAATTTCGACGATTTCCGCTTCGATCTTTCCTCTGGCAACAGTGGCTGAAACTCGATCACCCTTCTGAAGCAATGAGGCATCCCGCACCACCTGGCCGTTGCAGTCCCGCACGATGGCGTAACCGCGCCCCAGTGTGGCCAGAGGGCTCACCAGATTAAGCTGCTGTCCATTACTGGCCAGTCGGTCAGCCAGTTGGTCAAGTTCGGTTCGAATGATGCGAGCCAGATATTGCTGAATCTGGTTAATCTCACGGCGCTTGGCTTCAATCTCGCGGCGGGGCGTCTGAGTGCTCAGGCGATGGCGGAGCTGTTCGCTGGCTCGTTTTTCAGTAGCAATTTTCTGCCGCATGGCGAAGCCAAGTCGATCTGCCTGTGTCTGCAGGCGCTGTTTCTGCTCAAGCAACTGGCGCTGCGGGCTTTTGAGTCTGGCTCCGAGCTGGTCCACCTGTTGGCTCAACCTGAGAAGATACCGCTGGGTGACTTGAGCGAATCTCTGTTCAGTATCGGCTAGGCGTCGCAGCCACTGGTGCTGGTCCGGACTCAGCCGTTCCGCTGCGGCTGAGGGTGTGGGTGCGCGCAGGTCAGCGACGAAATCCGCGATGGTAAAGTCGACTTCATGGCCGACGGCGCTCACCGTAGGCAAACGGCAGTCGGCGATGGCTCTTGCCACAGCCTCTTCATTGAAAGCCCACAAATCTTCCAGAGAGCCTCCGCCTCTGCCCACAATCAGGACATCCGCCTCGCCGTGGCGCTCTGCAAGCGCGATGGCAGAGACAATTCCCGAAATCGCTTCTTTTCCCTGAACCGGGGTAGGGTAAAGGGTTACCCGAATTCCGGGGCAGCGATGTTTTAGGACGCTGAGAATGTCGTGAATCGCCGCGCCCGTCGGTGAGGTGATCACCCCAATATGAGATGGCGCTTCAGGTATGGTTTTTTTTCGGCCTTGTTCGAAGAGTCCCTCTTTGGCGAGTTTCGCTTTGAGTTCTTCAAAAGCCCGCTGTAGCGCGCCAAGCCCCGCCGGTTCCATATGCTCGACGATAAGCTGGTAGTCACCGCGGTTTTCGTAGAGCGACACCCTGACTCTGAGTCTGACCTGGTCGCCTTCACGTGGCACAGCGCGGACTTTCTGATTAAAACCACGGAACATGGCACAGCGAACCTGGCACCGATCATCCTTGAGGGAGAAGTACCAGTGGCCAGAACTCGGACGGGAAAAACTCGATAACTCGCCCTCCACCCAGACCTGCATAAAGCTGGTCTCAAGCAGGTGACGGGCCTGATGATTCAGTTCAGTGACGGTGAGGGCGCGAGCCTGTATTCCAGACGCGCCGGATTGGGGTATGTCCATAGGTGCCTTGACTACCGGAATCCTTTATAATCCCGCGATTGAAATAAAGCTTGTTTAGAAGGCGGATCCCATGCTGCGTATTGCCGAAGAAGCCCTCACGTTTGACGACGTTCTCCTGATCCCTGGTTACTCTGAAGTCCTGCCCCACCAGGTTAACCTGCAAACCCAGCTGACCCGCACCATTTCCCTGAATGTTCCGCTGCTGTCTGCCGCCATGGATACGGTGACAGAGGCGGATCTGGCCATTGCGATGGCTCAGGAAGGCGGAATCGGCATTGTGCACAAGAACATGACAGTGGAACAACAGGCCGCTGCAGTGCGCAAGGTCAAGAAGTTCGAAAGCGGCGTCGTGAAAGACCCTATCACAGTCTCGCCCGAAACAACCGTTCGCGAATTGCTGGAAATTACCCGCGCCAACAACATCTCGGGTCTGCCGGTGGTTCAGGGCCGTGATCTGGTGGGGATCGTGACCGGTCGAGATATCCGTTTCGAAAGCCGCCTGGAAACATTGGTCAGTGAAATCATGACGCCCCGCGACAAGCTGGTCACTGCTCCCGAGGGCGCGAGCCTTGACGAGGTCAAGAATCTTCTGCACCGCCACCGGATCGAAAAAGTGCTGGTGGTCAATGATGAATTCGAGCTGCGCGGGCTGATCACCGTCAAAGATATCCAGAAAGCCAAGGATTATCCGCTTGCCTGTAAAGACGAGCAGGGCCGTCTACGGGTCGGCGCTGCTGTCGGTACTGGCGGCGACACTCAGGCGCGAGTCGAGGCCCTCGCCGCAGCCGGAGTCGATGTCATTGTCGTTGATACCGCGCACGGTCACTCTCAGGGCGTGATCGACAGGGTCCGCTGGGTCAAACAGAATTTTCCTGAAGTGCAAGTGATCGGCGGCAACATCGCAACCGCCGAGGCGGCGCTGGCACTGGTTGAAGCCGGCGCGGATGCGGTCAAGGTAGGTATTGGCCCTGGTTCCATCTGTACCACCCGGATCGTCGCAGGCATCGGTGTGCCGCAAATCACTGCGGTGTCGAACGTTGCAGATGCGCTCAAGGACTCCGGCGTTCCGCTGATCGCGGACGGCGGTGTTCGGTTCTCGGGCGATATCGCTAAAGCCATCGCCGCCGGCGCTTATTGCGTCATGATTGGCAGCCTGCTGGCGGGCACTGACGAAGCGCCCGGCGAGGTCGAACTCTATCAGGGCCGCAGTTACAAAGCCTACCGGGGCATGGGTTCTATTGGTGCCATGGGTCAGGGCTCAAGCGATCGTTACTTCCAGGACGCCAGCAAAGGTGTCGACAAGCTGGTTCCGGAAGGCATCGAAGGACGGGTCGCCTGTAAAGGGCCGATGCGCAACATTGTGCATCAACTGATGGGCGGGCTGCGTGCCTCCATGGGTTACACCGGCAGTGCGACCATGACGCAAATGCGTACCGAGCCTCAGTTTGTTCGAATCACCAACGCAGGCATGCGTGAGAGTCACGTCCATGACGTGACCATCACCAAGGAAGCGCCGAACTACCGTATCGGCTGATCGGTTCCGATTCAGATTCTGTCATTACCGAGCCCGGGCCAACCCCCGGGCCTTTTGTTTTATTCGAGGAACTCATGGCCCAGAACATCCACGCTCATCGAATTCTTATTCTCGACTTCGGCTCCCAGTACACCCAACTGATTGCCCGCCGGATTCGCGAGATTGGCGTGTACTGCGAAATCTACCCGTTCGATATGAGCGCTGAAGATCTGGAAGCTTTCGCGCCCAAAGGCATTATTCTCGCGGGCGGCCCTGAATCGGTCACCCAGCTCGGTGGTCCGCGGGCTCCGGATGGTCTGTTTGATCGGGGCATTCCGATTCTGGGAATCTGCTATGGCATGCAGACGATGGCTGAACAGCTCGGTGGCCGCGTTGCAGGTTCAGACAAGCGAGAGTTTGGTTATGCGCAGATCAAGGTCAGGGCTGAGGGGCCATTGCTGGCAGATATCAAGGATCACCTGACGCCGCAGGGCGACGCTCTTCTTGACGTATGGATGAGCCACGGAGACAAGGTCGTAGCGCTTCCTGATGGGTTTGAGCTACTGGCTTCAACTGAAAGCGCTCCGATTGCGGCCATGCAGGATCAGTCGCGTCATCTGTACGGCGTTCAGTTCCATCCGGAAGTGACCCATACCCTTCAGGGCAAGCGCATTCTCGAACACTTTGTGCTCGGCATCTGCCACTGTGAAGCGCTCTGGACACCCGCCAAAATCGTTGACGATGCGATCGCCCAGGTCCGCGAGCTGGTGGGCAACGAGAAAGTACTTCTGGGACTCTCCGGTGGCGTCGATTCTTCGGTGGTGGCGGCCCTGCTGCATAAAGCCATCGGTGATCAGCTGACCTGTGTCTTCGTGGATAACGGCCTGCTGCGTCTCAACGAGGGCGATCAGGTTATGGAAATGTTCTCTCAGAGCATGGGTGTGAGAGTGATCCGCGCCAACGCCGAAGAGCTGTTCCTGAGTAAGCTGGCCGGTGAATCCGATCCGGAACGTAAGCGCAAAATCATCGGCAACACCTTTATCGACGTCTTCGACGAAGAAGCCACAAAGATCAAGGACGTTAACTGGCTTGCTCAGGGCACAATCTACCCGGATGTCATTGAATCGGCTGCCGCCAAAACCGGTAAAGCGCACGTCATCAAATCTCACCACAATGTGGGTGGGCTTCCCGAAACCATGAAAATGAAGCTGGTTGAGCCGCTACGCGAGCTCTTCAAGGATGAAGTCCGTCGAATTGGTCTGGAGCTGGGGCTTCCGCACGACATGGTCTATCGTCACCCATTCCCCGGCCCCGGCCTGGGTGTGCGCATCCTTGGTGAGGTTAAGAAAGAGTACGCCGATATTCTGCGTCGTGCCGATGCTATCTTCCTCGAAGAACTTCGCCGAGCAGACTGGTACCACAAGACCAGCCAGGCCTTTGCCGTGTTCCTGCCGGTAAAATCTGTTGGCGTTGTTGGCGATGGCCGTCGCTACGAATACGTCGTCGCTCTGCGTGCTGTAGAAACCATCGACTTCATGACAGCGCGTTGGGCCCATTTGCCCTACGAGCTTCTTGAAACGGTTTCTAACCGAATTATCAATGAGATAGATGGTATCTCTCGCGTCACTTATGACGTCTCGTCCAAGCCTCCGGCGACGATTGAGTGGGAGTAATCTGTATCCTGCGAGTGCCACGGACCTACTGCTCGTGGTCTCTTATCTGATTCAGCGATCTAACAAAATCCACCAGCCTATTGGCAGGATCTACGATTGCCAGAGATGTCTGATGAATTAATTGCTGCAGAAGACCAGCGCTGGATGGAGCGGGCGCTGGTGCTTGCTCGACAGGCTGCGGCCAACGGTGAGGTGCCGGTTGGCGCGGTTCTGGTTCGAGATGGCGTCGAAATCGGCACGGGATCCAATAGTCCAATCAGTCAATGCGACCCCACTGCGCATGCCGAAATTCGCGCTATTCGTGATGCAGCCTCCCGATTCGGGAACTATCGCCTCCCGGGATCTACACTGTATGTGACGCTTGAGCCCTGCACGATGTGTGCAGGCGCTTTGGTGCACGCGCGCATTTCGAGGCTTGTTTTTGGTGCGCGGGAACCCAAAGCGGGCGTGATAGTGTCCACCCGAAGGGCGCTAGATGACACATTCTTGAATTGGCGAGTGGCGGTCACCGAAGGTATTCTAGCCGACGCCTGCTCAAGGGAGCTTACGAACTTTTTCGCGGCTCAAAGAAGTCGCCAGAAACAGGAAATGAAATCATGAAGTTACTGGTTACCGGCGGGGCGGGTTACATTGGCAGCCACGTGGTAAGACAGCTCGGCGCTGCGGGTCATGATGTTGTGGTTTACGACAACCTGTCTACCGGCTACGAGTGGGCTGTTACTTGCGGGGAATTGATCGTCGGTGACCTTGCGGACGAATCTAAACTGGATTCGGTTTTCGAGGCGCACAAATTCGAGGCGGTGCTCCATTTTGCAGCAAATATCGTCGTCCCCGAATCGGTCGCCAATCCGCTGAAATATTACGGTAACAACACGCGCAATACGCTTAATCTGCTTAAGGCCATCGAACGCCACAAAACTCAGTATCTTGTGTTCTCCTCTACTGCGGCCGTTTACGGCATGCCAGAACAGACGGTTTTGACCGAAGACATGCCGCTGATGCCGATCAATCCTTACGGCGCCAGCAAGATGATGAGCGAGCGGATGATTCTCGATTTGGTGGCAGCATCAAGTCTTAACACCGTGATTCTGCGCTACTTCAATGTTGCTGGTGCCAACCCGGATGGTGTCTTGGGTCAGGCCACGCCAGAGGCCACGCACCTGATCAAAGTCGCCTGTGAGTGCGCGACCGGTCAGCGAGAGGGGATGAGCCTGTTTGGCGAGGATTACGATACCCGCGACGGCACCTGCATCCGCGACTACATCCACGTTGAAGATCTGGCCAAAGCCCATGTGATGGCACTGGATTACATGGCAAACGGCGGCGACACACGAATTCTGAACTGCGGATACGGCCGCGGCTTCACCGTGCAGGAAGTGATTGATGTAGTGAAGAAAGTTTCCGGTGTGGATTTCCCGGTGACGCAGGTCGGGCGGCGTGCCGGAGATCCCGGTGCTCTCACGGCCGACAACACGCGTATTCGCGAGACGCTCGGCTGGACGCCAGATTATGACGATCTGGAAACGATCGTGCGCACAGCTTTTGCATGGGAACAGGAATGGCAGCGCCGCCGGGCTAACGCCTGACACGCAGCGGCGATCAAGATCATGCGCTCCCGGTTCGGGTGCGCTAGCGCGTTTACTTTGAAAATCGTGAGACAGGGAAAGACAGTATGAAAATCACAATCTTCGGTACAGGTTATGTTGGACTGGTTACCGGTGCGTGCCTGGCCGATGTAGGTCACGATGTGATGTGCATGGATGTAGACGAAAACAAGATCAATAAGCTCAAGAACGGACAGATCCCGATTTACGAACCGGGTCTCGACAATATCGTTAAGCACACCGTCGAATCTGGTCGTTTGAGCTTCACCACCGACGCCGAAGAAGCGGTCGCTCACGGTCTGCTTCAGTTTATCGCGGTAGGTACCCCGCCGGACGAGGATGGCTCAGCGGATCTGCAGTATGTGACCGCTGTTGCCCGTTCGATCGGTCAGTACATGAATGAGTACAAGGTGATTGTGGATAAATCGACCGTTCCTGTTGGCACTGGCGAAAAGGTCCGCGCCGCCGCTCAGAGTGAGCTGGACAAGCGCTCGTCTGATCTGAAGTTCGACGTGGTTTCCAACCCTGAATTCCTCAAAGAAGGCGCTGCAATTAACGACTTCATGAAGCCTGATCGTATCGTCGTGGGCACCGAGAGCGAAAAAGCCCAGGAATTGCTGCGTGAAGTTTACTACCCGTTCAACCGCAGCCATGACCGTATGATCTTCATGGACGTCAAGTCCGCCGAACTGACCAAATATGCGGCCAACGCCATGCTGGCCACTAAAATCAGCTTCATGAATGAAATCGCGAACCTTGCTGAACGTCTGGGTGCCGACGTTGAAGCCGTCCGTCGCGGTATTGGTTCCGATCCCCGGATTGGTTACTACTTTATCTATCCCGGTTGCGGCTACGGCGGCTCCTGTTTCCCGAAAGACGTCAAGGCTCTGGCGCGTACCGCCAAGGGCGCAGGCTATGAAGCCAAGCTCCTGAATGCTGTCGAGGATGTTAACGACGCCCAGAAAACCGTCCTGTTCGACAAGATCAGCCATCATTTCGGCGGCAAGCTCGAAGGCAAGACCTTTGCACTGTGGGGCCTGTCCTTCAAGCCAAACACCGACGACATGCGCGAGGCTCCGGCCCGAGTACTCATGGAGAGTCTCTGGAAAGCCGGTGCTCGAGTTCAGGCCTTTGACCCCGAAGCCATGGAAGAAACCCAGCGGATTTACGAAGGCGAGGACCGTCTTCAGCTGTGCGGAACCAAAGAGCAGGCCATTCGCGGTGCCGATGTTCTGGTTATCTGCACCGAGTGGAAGGAATTCCGCTCTCCGGATTTCCAGCAGATCAAAAACGCCATTGCAGAGCCTGTGATCTTCGATGGACGCAACCTCTATGAGCCGGAAATGGTCGAGCGCCACGGACTGACTTACTACGCCATCGGGCGTGGCCGTAACCAGTTTCAATAAGCGCGACTGACGTGGCATTTCAGCTTCACGAACGACTCGCTGCGGATTCTCTGCTTCTGGTAGAGAGTCCGCTATGCGAGGTGCGGCTGCTCAATAATGCTCTCTGGCCGTGGGTCCTTCTGGTCCCGCGGCGAGAGGGTATCACCGAGATTTACCAGCTCAGCGCAGATGATCAAGCGCGGTTATGGCGTGAGTCTGCGATTCTTGGTGAAGGGCTTATGCAGGCGTTTAACGGCGACAAGCTGAACATCGGCGCCTTGGGCAATCAGGTCAGCCAGCTTCATCTTCATCACATTGTGCGCTTCCAATCGGATCCGGCCTGGCCTGGCCCGGTTTGGGGTTGCAGCACTGAGCGTCAAACCTACACAGAAGAACAGAAAATAGCCTTTGCGGCTCGAATAAAAGAGACTCTCGCCCGCCTTGCTCAACCTGACTGAACAGCTCCCTACGGCACTCGGTGCCTCTTTGCTTCTGCTATTTCTGCGCCTGTAGTGTCCCGTCTGGTTAATTTGTTGATTTACTGCGTGGCGCTGAAGCCCATGATCAAGGCGCCAGTACGCAGGTGTGGTGGTTCCACATCAAGTGCTGGCAACACCGGTCAGCGGCTTCAGCGCCGCGCCCTTCGGGAGTCACTGAGAGTCTTGATAGCAACGTTGCGCTGACTCGATTTGGGACCACCAAACCTTCGGCATCGCGCCTCGCTCTCAAGACTCTCAGTGGCTCAGTAGGTCAGCGAATTAACCAGACGGGACACTGGAACCTGACTGATTTAAAGCCGATCTTTGTTTATACTGTGCGCCCTTTGCTATGGCTCATCCCAACATGCACCGGCGATTCGGGCTCCACAGGCTCCCTCGCACGAACGAATAACGGACAGGAAACGGTATGCGCAGTCACTATTGCGGCGGAATCAACGAATCTCACATTGACCAGGACGTCACTCTCTGCGGATGGGTACATCGTCGTCGCGACCACGGTGGCGTGATCTTTCTCGACGTCCGGGATAGGGACGGTATTTCCCAGGTCGTTTTTGACCCGGATACTCCTGAGAGTTTTGGCCTTGCCGAAAAAGTCCGTAGTGAGTACGTGATTCGTCTGACCGGTCGCGTGCGCCGCCGTCCGGCAGGGACAGAGAACGCCAACATGCCCACCGGACAGGTTGAAGTTCTTGGCAAGGAACTGGCTATTCTGAACGCTGCGGCGACGCCTCCGTTCCCGCTGGATGAGTACGTTGATGTGGGCGAAGACGTGCGTCTTCGCTACCGCTTTGTGGATCTGCGCCGCCCCGAGATGCTGGATCGTCTGCGCTTTCGCTCACGGGTCACCAGCTATATCCGGAACTTCCTGGACGGCAACGGATTCATGGATGTAGAGACGCCGATCCTGACCCGTGCCACACCCGAGGGCGCGCGCGATTATCTGGTACCCAGCCGTACCCATGAAGGTTCTTTCTTTGCCTTGCCGCAGTCGCCCCAGCTGTTTAAACAGTTGCTGATGGTGTCGGGCATGGACCGCTATTACCAGATCGCCAAATGCTTCCGGGACGAAGATCTGCGGGCCGATCGTCAGCCAGAGTTCACCCAGGTGGACATCGAAGCCTCCTTCATTGATGAAGAAACCCTGATGGGCACCACCGAGCAGATGATTCGCGAACTGTTCCGCGACCTGCTGCGCGTTGAGCTGCCCGAATTCCCGCGCATGCCTTACGCGGAGGCGATGAGCCGTTACGGCAGTGACAAGCCGGATCTGCGCATACCCATGGAGCTTATCGACGTAGGTGATCTGGTCGCCGGCGTCGACTTCAAGGTGTTTGCCGGACCGGCAACCGATCCCAAGGGGCGAGTTGCAGCCCTGCGCGTGCCTGCAAGTGGCAGCCTCACACGCAAACAGATCGACGACTATACGAAATTCGTTGGCATTTATGGCGCTAAAGGCTTGGCGTATATCAAGGTCAATGAGTTGGAGAAGGGGATTGAAGGTCTGCAGTCTCCCATCATCAAGTTCCTCGGCGATGAAGTCACGCTTGCCATCATGGAGCGGGTGGCAGCGGAAGACGGCGATATCGTGTTCTTCGGTGCTGACAAGACAACCGTCGTCAATGAAGCCCTCGGTGCCCTTCGAGTGCGCATCGGCCACGATCTGAAGATGCTCACCAGGGAGTGGGCGCCCATGTGGGTCGTCGACTTCCCGATGTTCGAAGAACTGCCGGACGGCAGCCTGACCGCTATCCATCACCCGTTCACGGCGCCTTCGTGCAGCCCTGAAGAACTCTCGGTTGCGCCAGAAACAGCCTTGTCCCGCGCCTACGATATGGTCCTGAACGGAACAGAGTTGGGTGGCGGTTCGATTCGTATCCATAATGAAGACATGCAGCAGACTGTATTCCGGGTGCTCGGGATTGGTGAAGAGGAAGCCCGAGCGAAATTCGGCTTCCTCCTGGACGCCCTCAAATTCGGTTGCCCGCCGCATGGTGGTCTGGCATTCGGTCTGGATCGGCTGATCATGTTGATGACAGGCGCTAGCTCGATTCGTGACGTCATCGCGTTCCCGAAAACTCAGAGCGCCACTTGCCTCATGACTCAGGCGCCAGGAACCGTAGACGAGAAGCAACTGCGTGAACTGCACATTCGTCTGCGCAAACCGGCGACTGCGAAGGACGGTCAAGGAGCTGAGACTCCGGCGCCCTCGGAAGGCGAGTAGCGTTAATCTGATTAGCAGTTAACGGACTCCTGGGGCGGCGATCCTTTCAACCATCCCGCCCCTGGAGCGTCGCGATCAATGCAGCCGACCGCTTACATGATCGAAGTGACCTCCCGAACACTCGCAGGCGGACTTTGGCGAGGATGATGGCCTTGATGCCGCAAAACTGGCTGAAAGGCTGGAAGAACTCGGAAACCTCTGATTAACTCCATACCACCTCTGGCTTTCAAAGCCTTTCGCAATCCAGCTACAACCTCATCGCTGCCGTTTTCGCCGCGCGCAGCTGCCATTCGGGGTTCATCAGAGGCACCCTAGATGACATCCAGACTGTTTACTTCAAGACCGTTGATCTCAAAGCCGTTTATTGCAAGGCCGGCTATTTCAACAGGCGGGGTCCAGCCGCCAGTAAGCCTGCCTGGTCTGCACCCTCGCACGGACGGTCTGCAAGCGTGACCATTATTCTCGGCATTGATCCTGGGTCGCGCATCACTGGCTACGGCATCGCTCGCTGCCGCGGGCGTGAGCTTGAATACATCGACAGCGGCTGCATCCGGGTGGCGGAATTGCCGATGGCTGATCGTCTCAATACAATTTTTCAAGGCCTCGTGTCTCTGATAGAGCAATATCGCCCCTCCGAAGTGGGTATCGAACAGGTGTTTGTCGCCCGCAATCCCGATTCTGCGTTAAAACTGGGCCAGGCCAGGGGCGCTGCCATTGTGGCGGCGGCCAGCTGTGGCCTGGCTGTACACGAGTACACCGCCAGGCAGGTAAAGCAGGCGCTCGTGGGAAAGGGAAGTGCGGACAAATCCCAGGTTCAGCATATGGTGCAGGCGCTGTTGCGGTTATCCCGAAAGCCCCAGGCAGACGCGGCGGATGCTCTGGCAGTGGCTCTCTGTCATGCTCATATGAGCCAAAGCCTGGCCAGGGTTGCCGAGGGCGGGCGGGTGCGATCCGGGCGCATCAGGCTCTAGTGTCTCACCCGCTCTGAAAAACGAATTACCAATGAGATTTGTGAGGAACGCAATCAATGATTGGTCGCATACGCGGTCTGCTTGTCGAAAAGATGCCGGGACACCTGATCATCGAATGCGGTGGCCTTGGATACGAAGTCGAGATTCCCTACACCACGTTCTTTCAGTTACCCGAACCGGGCAGTGAGGTGCTCCTGCATACTCACTTTGTGGTTCGCGAAGATGCCCAGAGCCTGTTTGGCTTTTTTCAGAAGCTGGATCGGGATCTGTTCCGATTACTGATCCGCGTTAACGGTGTTGGGCCGAAATTGGCGGTCGCCATTCTATCGGGACTCAGTGCCGATCAGTTTATTCTTTGCGTTCAGAATAAAGACGTGAATGCGCTAGTGAAGCTCCCTGGAATCGGTAAAAAGACGGCTGAAAGGCTGTTGATCGAGGTAAGCGACCGCCTTGGGCAGTTGGAGCACGAATTCCAGCCGTCGCCTGCTCCCACAACCAAGCCTCAGGTCTCGGCCAGCGATGCCCGGGGCGAAGCGGAAGCAGCGCTCATAGCGCTGGGTTACAAGCCGCAGGAAGCGACCCGGGCGATCGAGCGGGTGTCGGTTGAGGGAAGTACGCGCGAAGATCTAATCCGCCTCGCTCTCCGCTCAATGATTCCGGTAAGCTAGTCGCGGACATTGGACGCATCGTCCTGTTGAGTATGACCTTCTGAGTTCAATCTATCTTCGCGGTGTTTGCCGCTGTCTTGGAGAAAATCCGGATGATCGAGTCAGACCGGCTGATGTCGGCCGCCGAGGCCCCCTACGAAGATCCTCAGGATCGAGCTATCCGGCCTACGCTTCTCAAGGATTACGTCGGGCAGCCAGCGGTCAGCGAGCAGATGGAAATTTTTATCTCCGCCGCCCGAAGTCGCCAGGATGCTCTCGATCACGTTCTGATTTTCGGACCGCCAGGCCTCGGCAAGACAACGCTGGCCAATATCATTGCAAACGAAATGGGCGTGGCCATTAAAACCACGTCCGGCCCGGTTCTGGAGCGGGCAGGGGATCTCGCTGCGCTGCTCACCAACCTGGAAGCCGGCGATGTGCTGTTTATCGACGAAATTCACCGGCTCAACGCAGCCGTTGAGGAAGTACTCTATCCGGCGATGGAAGACTATCAGCTGGATATCATGATTGGAGAGGGTCCCGCCGCCCGCTCCATCAAGCTGGACCTCCCTCCCTTTACGCTCGTCGGCGCGACCACCCGTGCAGGCCTTCTCACGTCGCCACTACGGGACAGGTTTGGGATCGTCCAACGGCTGGAGTTTTACAACACCCGGGACCTGACTCACATCGTCATGCGCTCCGCCGAGCTCAGTCACGTGCCTATTGAAGAGTCCGGCGCTGGAGAAATCGCCCGGCGCTCCAGAGGAACTCCCCGAATTGCCAATCGTCTTCTGCGGCGGGTGCGTGACTTTGCCGAAGTGAAAGCCGACGGACGGGTGACTGCGGAGCTGGCGGACAAGGCGCTCGACATGCTCAAAGTGGATCATCAGGGTTTTGACCACATGGATCGGCGATTACTGCTGGCGCTGATCGAGAAGTTCGACGGCGGACCTGTGGGCGTTGAAAGCCTGGCTGCAGCCATCAGCGAGGAGCGGGGGACGATTGAGGATGTCCTGGAACCTTTCCTGATTCAGCAGGGATTCATGATTCGCACGCCGCGCGGACGCATGGCGACCAATCACGCTTACCTTCATTTTGGAGTCAAGCCACCGCGTTCTGCTGCATCGGAGTCTGATGGTGTCTAGACCGGTCTTTTCTCTGCCGATTCGCGTCTATATCGAGGACACCGACGCGGGCGGTATCGTTTTTCATGCGAAGTATCTGCACTATATGGAGCGAGCCCGAACAGAGTGGCTCCGCAGCCTCGGAATAAGTTTGCGCGCCGGGTTGGGTGAAGATGTTAACTATGTCGTACAGCAACTCGACATCCGATATCTTATGCCGGCCAGGCTGGACGACCTGCTCAGAACGACAGCGGCGCTTGATACTGCGGGCCGGGCGTCATTCGTTTTCCATCAGCAGGTTATCCGGGATAGGGATGATCAACTATTGGCGGAAGCCCGGGTTCGGGTAGCCTGTGTTGGATTTGTCAGCGGCAGACCAAGACGCTTGCCGTCGGAGCTCCAGAGAGCGTTGGCCGAATTTCAATCGGATTCCACTAAACATCAGAATTGAATCACCGAAGGAGTAATGCGTGGGAGAATCGGAACTTTCCGTCTGGCATTTGATTGCCGAAGCCGGTCCGCTGGTCAAGCTGGTGATGCTGCTTCTCGTGGCGGCTTCTGTCGTGTCCTGGGCTCTGATCTTCCAGAGAATCAAGGTTTTCCGTCAGGCTCGTAAGGCACAAAGAGATTTTGAGGAGCGTTTCTGGTCCGGAATTGATTTCGCGCGTCTTTACCGTGAAGTAAATGACAACCCCACCCCGTTTTCCGGTATGGAATCCATCTTTCGCGCCGGATTTCGTGAGTTTTCCCGTCTCAGGCAACAAAGCCGTGATCCGGATGCCGTAATGGAAGGTGCCCAGCGCGCTATGCGCGTCGCCTTCTCAAGAGAGCAGGAGCGACTCGAAGCCAGTCTTCCATTTCTGGCTACTGTCGGCTCCACCAGTCCCTATATCGGTCTGTTCGGAACCGTCTGGGGGATCATGAACTCTTTTCGCGGGCTTGCGCAGGTGCAACAGGCCTCACTGGCGACCGTCGCCCCCGGTATTTCTGAGGCGCTCATTGCGACGGCAATGGGTCTTTTTGCAGCCATCCCGGCCGTGGTGGCCTACAACCGCTTTTCAACCATGTCAGATTCTCTTCTCAAGCACTACGAAACCTTCGCCGAGGAATTCTCCAGCATCCTCCACCGCCGCGTTTACGGCGGTGACACCACCTCATGAGCGTTTTGCCCTTTTGTAACGGGAGGCTGCAGCTATGAAAGGTATGATGGGGACCCAGAGGAAAAAGCCGGTTTCCGAAATTAACGTCGTGCCATACATCGACGTCATGCTTGTGTTGCTGATTATTTTCATGGTCACCGCGCCGATGATGACACAGGGCGTGAAGGTTGATCTGCCACAAACATCATCTGATCCGATTACCTCCGAGAAGGAACTTCCACCGATCATCGTGTCGGTAGACACCAGCGGCAGTTATTTTCTGGAAGTGGGGGAGAACGCAAGCCAGCCGATGCCGCTGGCCGAGCTTCAGGGGCAGGTTGCGATCATCCTCGAACAGCGACCGGACGGTGAAGTGCTGGTACGTGGTGATCAGCTGGTAAGTTACGGCAAAGTGGTCGAGCTGATGGCCGCACTGCAGGCTGCCGGAGCCTCAGGTGTTGGTCTGATTACCGATCAGCCGAGGCCCGAGTGAGTGGAGGTCCGTGTTGAATCCTGATCAGCGGGATGCACCCGTAGGCAAGGCCGGTTGGAAATCGCCGCTTTTCATCTCGGTAATGCTTCACAGCATCATCATCGCTCTGGCGATTTTTGGATGGATGTGGACACCTTCAATGAAGGAGCCGGAGGCTCGCAGTCTGTCTGCCCGGCTGATTCAGGCACCAGCAGGCCCGACGCCTCAAGAACTCGCCGCTGCCGAGGCCGCCCGCGAGGCGGCGGAGCGAGAAAAACAGGCAAAGGCTGCTGCGTTGCAGCGGGAAAAGGAGCAGCAGAAGCGAGCGGAACAGGAAGCCATAGCGCAACAGAAAGCGGCTGCAGAGCGGGCTGCCCAGGAAAAGGCCGCAGCGGCGGCCCAGGCCGAGAAGGCGCGGGAGGCTGCGCAAGCGAAAGCCGCTGCAGAGGCTGAAGCTGCCCGTAAAGCAGAGGCCCTGAAACAGGAGCAGGCCCGTCAGCAGGCGGAAGCACGCAAAGCCGCAGAGGAAAAGGCACGCCGTGAAGCGGATGCCAAAGCAAAGCGTGAGGCTGAAGCCAAGGCAAGACAGGAAGCGGAAGCCAAAGCCCGCCGCGAAGCGGAGGCCGCCAAGAAGGCGGCTGAAGAGAAAGCACGAAAGGCTGCAGAAGAGAAGGCGCGTCAGGAAGCTGAGGCCAAGGCTCGTCGCGAAGCGGAAGAAAAGGCTCGTCGCGAAGCTGAAGAAAGAGCGCGCCGAGAAGCGGAACAGCGCAAGCGGGAACAGCAGTTGGCAGCACTTGCCGAGCAGGCTCAGGCCGCTGAACAGGCTGAGCGTCTGGCTGACGCTGCGAAGGCAGCTGCCGCGGCGAGAGCGGCCCGGATGGCCTCGGATGTCGATAAGTATCAGTTGCTTATCAAACAGCAGCTTCAGGCCAACTGGTACCCGCCTGCGTTTGCGACGGATCAGATGCGGGCCGTTTTAAAAATACGATTATTGCCCAATGGCGAACTTGCCAGTGCAGATCTGGTCAAGAGCAGTGGTAACACCGCTTTCGATAATTCTGCGCTGAACGCCGCGAGGGGGCTGAGGACCTATCCGATTCCAGAAGATTCGGAAACCTTCGAGAAAAACTTTCGTCAGTTCGAGATTGAGTTCGACCTGAACAGCATGCAGTAACGGCAAAAGCGTGTTTTGGTTTGCTCTGGTTTTCCGGACGTGACTGCTCAACGGCTTTGGAGATCAGAATTGAATTACTTCGGAATACAGAAACAGGGAAAGGCAACGATTATGAACAAGTCCTGGCGGCGTCTTGTCAGTGTTTATCTGGGCGCGGTTTTCAGCATCGGCGCTTTTTTTGCCCATTCCGTCCACGCCGATCTGTTGATCCGTATTACCGAAGGCGCGGATCAGGCAATGCCGATCGCCGTCGTCCCGTTTATTGAAAACGGTACCATGCCGCCCGGTGAGAATATCAGCTCAATCGTTCGCAACGACTTGGCCATGAGTGGCCAGTTCAAATCTCTTTCGCCGGAAAAAATGCTCAGTTTGCCATCCACCGAAAAGCAGGTTTTCTATCGGGACTGGCGTGTTCTGAATCAACGTTACCTCCTGATCGGTGAAGTCAATCGGGAAGGCGACAAGATCCGGGTGCGGTACGAGCTGTCTGACGTCAATGCCGAGCGTCGACTGATCGGGAAGTCGGCTGAGGCGCCCGTGAACAGTTTTCGCAATCTTGCCCACCACATCAGTGATGACGTCTTCGAAACCATCACCGGCGTGCCGGGCGACTTCTCAACGAAACTTGCCTACGTAACCCGCCAGATGGCTAACGGAAGACCACTCTATCGCCTGCAAGTCAGTGATATTGATGGCAAGCGTTCAAGTATCCGTCTAGAAGGTGAAGAGCCGATCCTTTCACCCGCCTGGTCTCCCGATGGCAAGAGCCTGGCCTACGTTTCATTTGAGACCGGTAAGCCGGCCATCTACATTCACGAGCTAACCACGGGCCAGCGCTCCAAAGTCGCTGATTTTCCTGGTCTTAATTCAGCCCCCGACTGGTCGGCCGATGGTAAATCCCTGCTGATGACTCTGTCCAAAGACGGCAATGCCGAAATCTATTCCATGGATATTGGATCCGGGAAGCTCCGGCGGCTGACGGATCACTGGGGTATTGATACGGAGGCAAACTGGGGCGTAAATGGCGAGATTGTGTTTACGTCAGACCGATCAGGTGGCCCCCAGATCTACCGTCTGGGTAATGAGTCTTCACAGCCACAGCGCCTGACATTTGGCAGTCGCTATAACGCGCGGCCACGCGTCAGTCCGGATGGTCGATACCTGTTTTACGTCCATCAGCGGGATGGTGATTTTCACATCGCCAGGCTCGATCGCGCCACCGGCCAGGAAGTGGTGCTCACCAACAGTGATCTTGACGAGTCGCCTACTATTTCGCCCAATGGACAGCGATTAGCCTATTCCACCAAAAAGAATGGCAAGAGTGTGCTGGCCGTGGTCGCAACCGATGGCACGGAACTCTATACACTGCCAGCTTCCGAAGGTGACGTTCGAGAGCCGGCCTGGTCGCCTAGGCAGTAGTCACTACTTGGCGAAGTTAAAGTGTTTCGTTAAGTTAAAGCGTTTTCGATTGGGTGGCTGAAGCCGGTTGCTTTGGCCGCTTGAAACGCCCGCATGGAACTGCGGGGTGATTTTCTTCGATGTTTCTGGCATCCACTGTGGATCAAGGATTTTGAAATGACTGTAGCTAATTTTCGCGCGTTTATGCTTTTGCTGGCTTTCGGACTGGTGGCCGGCTGTAGTGCGCCAGGCGGGCAGCCAGGCACGGATGATCCTTTCGTGACCGGAGGCCAGGACATGTCTGAGGGTTCCGGCAGCACCGTGTATGGTGGTGATGGTGAAGGCGGTATTTCCAGCAGTAATCTCTCTGAGAGTGAGCGTCGCGCCCAGGAACAGGCGTTGGCAGAACAGGAGCGCATTCGTGACCTTCGCAATATCACCACGTTCTACTTCGATTTCGATACCGCTGAAATCAAACCAGATGCCCGTGATGCGCTGATTGCCCATGCCCGCTACCTGGTCGACAACCCCCAGCAGCGTGTACGCCTGGAAGGTCACGCGGACGAGCGGGGCACCAAGGAATACAACCTGGCTCTGGGTGAGCGTCGCGCCAGCGCCATCGCCAAGTTCCTCGTCATCAACGGCGTCTCCCGCGATCAGATTCTGACCGTCAGTTATGGCGAAGAAAAGCCAGTGAGCATGGGCAGCGGCGAGAATGCCTGGGCCGAAAATCGTCGTGTAGAGTTGCTTTTTCTCTAAGTCGAACTGATTTTTTAAGCCGACTTGATTTGTGATCTGCAAACACCGGGAGAGTCCAGTGAAGAAACTCAATCTCTGGCTGTCACTATGCCTGGGGGCAGCAATTGCTCCCGGTGTACAGGCCCAGTCTCAATCCTCCGTGCCTGCCTATCAAACGCCGCCGACGGCGTCGGCGGGCTCGATGGGAAACCAGGGCATTGCCGAGCTCTACTTCATGATTGAACAGCTCCGCAATGAGGTGCGTCAGTTGCGTGGCGTGGTGGAAGAGCAGCGCTACGAAATGAATCAACTTCAGCAGCGTGCTCGAGACAGGTATCAGGATCTCGATCAACGTATTCTGGAGCTGGGCAAGGGGCCTCAGGGAGCAGCTCCTGCTCCGGCAGCCTCCAGTCAGGCAGTAGCCTCCGAGGCCAAGGAACCCGTCGAGTATCGTCAGCCGAGCGCTGAAGAGCAGGCGAAGTATGACCGAATCATCGCGTTGATCCGGGATGATCGAGACTACGACAAAGCCATCGACCAGTTATACGACTTTATCGGTCAGTATCCGCAGGGGGACCTGACTGTGAATGCCTACTACTGGCTCGGTGAAGTGTATCTGGCGAAACCGCAGCTCGAACAGGCCAAGCAGGCGTTTACGATCGTCGCCACACGCTATTCCGATCACCGCAAAGCGCCTGATTCGCTTTACAAGCTCGCCCTGGCGGAGGATCGGATGGGGAATCAGGCAGAGGCTCGCAAGCGTCTGAAGAGTCTTCTTGACCGTTATCCTGATACCAGCGCAGCCAACCTGGCCAGGCCCTACCTCGGTAAGCTAGGGGGCTGATCTACCGCCCGTAGAAGGCTATCTGCGGCGAAAAATTTTGATTTTCAGGGGTTGATCAACCCGGAAAAATCAGTACTATATGCGCCTCGTTTGGGTCGTTAGCTCAGTTGGTAGAGCAGTTGGCTTTTAACCAATTGGTCGATGGTTCGAATCCATCACGACCCACCAAATCAAAGTCTGAATTCCTTCCCGACGGTCTGTCCACTTTGGCATGCCTTCATGAGAAAGGGAGCAGCACACGGGTCATGGGTCGTTAGCTCAGTTGGTAGAGCAGTTGGCTTTTAACCAATTGGTCGATGGTTCGAATCCATCACGACCCACCATCTCTTTGGCCCCTGGGCCAGCAATGAAAGAGCCGTAAAGGCTCTTTTTTTTTGCCCGGTCCGGCCCCATAGTGATTAGTTGATAACTTGATCCAGCCTAGTCAGTCAGTGCCGATCACCGGTAGGGAGCACCGCTAGAGATTGGCGGTAGCCGCGGGGAGGAATGGAGCCTCTCAGGCTGGAACAGTAGCGACATCCTGTGTCAGTTCGATGACGTTGCTTGCGGGGCCCACGCTTCGCGGAGCGAACGTAGTATGGCGGGACGCCCGAGCTTTTCAGGATAGAACGTTTCAAGCACGAGAATTACACAGATGACGACATTGGCCGATCGGATTTTTGTTCAGGAACACCTCGCTCATCAGGCCGAGCCGAAAAAACTCAGCGACGAGGAAAAAGCCGTCCTGGAGTCAAAAATCCGCGATCAGTTGGTGAAACAGAACGCTGTACTGGTTGCGCACTATTACACCGATCCGGACATCCAGCGTCTGGCCGAAGCCACCGGTGGCTGCGTTTCCGATTCCCTTGAAATGGCACGTTTTGGCAATGCCCACAGTGCCGACACCATCGTGGTGGCGGGCGTACGGTTCATGGGTGAAACGGCGAAAATCCTGAACCCTGAAAAGCGGGTTCTGATGCCGACTCTTGAGGCAACCTGCTCTCTGGACATTGGCTGTCCGATAGACGAGTTTTCAGCCTTCTGTGATCAGCACCCTGATCGTACTGTCGTGGTTTACGCCAACACCTCAGCAGCAGTGAAGGCGAGAGCCGACTGGGTGGTCACGTCCAGCTGTGCAGAAGCGATCATCGAGTCGCTCGACAAACGTGGTGAAAAGATTATCTGGGCCCCAGACAAGCACCTCGGTTCCTATGTTCAGAAGAAAACCGGTGCCGACATGCTGCTTTGGGATGGCTCCTGCATCGTCCACGAGGAGTTCAAGTACCGGGGTCTGGAAGACCTGCTGGCGCTATATCCAGACGCCGCCGTTCTGGTCCATCCGGAATCACCTGCGGCGGTGGTCGAGCGGGCGGATGTCGTAGGTTCTACATCGCAACTGATACACGCCGTTCAGACACTGCCTAACGAGCGCTTCATCGTTGCAACCGACAATGGCATTTTCTACAAGATGCAGCAGGTTGCTCCGGAAAAGACGCTTATTGAGGCACCGACAGCGGGTAACGGCGCCACCTGCCGTAGCTGTGCTCACTGCCCGTGGATGGCGATGAATGGCCTGGAGAATCTTCTGCAGGTACTGGAAAGGGGGGATCAGGAAGTGCTGGTTGATCCCGAGCTAGGGCGGGAAGCTGTCAAGCCGCTGAAACGGATGCTGACGTTCACATCCGGCATGGATCTGGCCGCTGCACACGATTAACAGCGCAAATCCTCTTCGGTTTCCAGGGCCTGATTTGGACTCAGCAGGCCCGGAAGACCACTTGTGATCGGCCATTCTCAGGAGGGCTCAGTCCGATTACCGGCGCTCTTTCTGCATGGCGGTAACATCATTGAGCCGCTGGGATATGACCTGCCTTTCCGGACTTCCGACAGATGTCTTGGTCTGGGCTTCCGCAAGCTGCCGGGCGGCGCTCTCAAAATCACCCATCAGAATATCGTATTCAGCGCGGGCCCGGTGGACTCCAACGATTTCTCGCGCTTTCCCCTGGGCGTCTGCCAGTCTCAGCCACAGTTGTGCATCACGCTTGAAATCCCTTGTCAGCTGCTGCAGATAGCCAGTGGCGAGAGAGGGGTTATTGTCCGCCATCTCCAGTCTTGCCAACTGGTCGAGAATGGCAGCGTTGCCGGGATTTCGTTTCAGCGACTCAGTGAGAAGTTGCCGGGCCGCTTCGTACTTGCCTGCTGCGATCAACGCTTCGCCGTCAGTCACCAGATAGGTGATTCGGTTCGACTGGATATCAAGCAGCTTTTGGAGCTGTTCATGGGCCTGTTCGGGTTTGCCCGCTGCAATCAACGCGACGGCATAGCCGTAGATTGCTGGCTGGTTTTTTCCCTCGGTGTCTTTCTTCACCTGTGCGCCGAAAGCCTCCACGGCTTCGTCGGCAGAGCGGGCGTAGTGCACCTGTAGACGGGTTTTAACCAGATGAAACTCCAAGGAGTCGGAAGCAAGACCGGGACGCTCCAGCTGCTCCGCACGAGCTCTCGTGTCGGAAACCCGGCTTTCAGTCAGTGGGTGAGTGGAGAGGTACTCTGGAACCTGATTGCCCTGAAGGCGGTTTTCCCGAAGCATGATTTCAAACATTTCCGGCATGCCTTCGGGGTCCAGCCCGGCCTCCGCCATAATACCCAGGCCAACCCGGTCCGCCTCCTGCTCATGAAGACGGCTATAACTGAGAAAATTCTGAACAGCCATCGCCTGAGTGCCGGCAACCGTGGCCATGCCGATATCCGAGGACTGGGTAACGGCAGACAGCACCAGCCCAGCAATTACACCCGCTAGGGCGAGCGGGGCGGTCTGTTCCTGCTGTTCCATCCGGCGGGCGAAGTGGCGTTGACTCAAGTGGGCTAATTCGTGTGCGATAACAGACGCGAACTGCTGCTCTGTCCGAGCGCGCAGAAAAAGTCCGCCGTTAACGCCAATCACGTTGCCCGGCACGGCAAAAGCGTTCAGGGCAGGGCTGTCGATAACGACCAGGGAAAGATCGCGGTTTTCCAGAGCGACGTAGGGGACCAGCTTGTAAACGATTGAGCTGAGATAGTCTTCAATCAGAAAATCGTCGATCAACTGTGCGGAACGTCGGAGCTGCCTTAAAACCTGTTGGCCGATCTGAAGTTCCTGCTGATCCGAAATCAGCCCGCCGCCCGCACCACCGATTGACGGCAGCGAGGATTCGACAGACTCCTGAGCATGACCGGCTCCAGGCAGCGCGAGACAGAGCGTAAAGAGCGCGCCCACCATACGACTGTGTAAGGATTTACGCGTAACTCTGCAGATGACTTCTGACATAGACGTTTGCTGGTCCTGTTTTGAATCTATAATGCTGCCCGAATCCGGAGTTATTCATCGGCTCCCTGGTATTCCGGGGATGGCGGACTCTCCCTGATCCACCGGACAATTCATGTTCTCAAACACCGGCGAAAGACTGATGACTGAATTCAGCCTCGATGCTTCCGGCCTGCGCTGCCCCATGCCATTGTTAAAAACCAAACTCCAGCTGGCCTCTATGCAGCCGGGTGACCGTCTCAGCGTTCTGGCCACTGACCCGGGTTCAGCGAAGGATATTCCGGCCTATATTTCCTTAAGCCCGCACCGCCTTATTGAGAGCGAAGACAGCGGCACCCATTTTAAGTTCGTTATTGAGCGCGGTAACTAGGAGTTTTACGTGGTCCAGTTTTTTCGAGACTTCACCCACAAGTATTTTTCAGACGAGGAAGCGGTCATTCTGGCGCTGCTTCTCATCGCAGCCACGCTCGGTGTTATTTATTTCGGCGCGATGCTGGCGCCGTTCCTTGCTGCCCTCATTGTAGCGTTTATTCTGCAGGGCATTGTCGCCGTGCTGACCCAGCGTGGTATTCCCGAGTGGCTTGCCATATCGGCGGTCTTCGTTCTGTTCCTCGGCATCCTCACCGCATTTTTACTGGGCCTGATGCCCCTTATCTGGAGCCAGGTGATGGCTCTGGCTGCTGAAATGCCCAGGATATTCACCAAAAGTCGCGAATATCTCGACTATTTGCCGGAAGCCTACCCCAGCTTCGTTTCTCAGCAATCCATAAACAATCTGTATCAGGAAGTGGCCAGCGAGGCCGCCGCCCTGACTCAGTGGTTGGTGTCGTTTTCGATTTCGAGCATCCCGCAGCTTATGGCCGTGCTGATTTACATGGTATTGCTGCCGATTCTCGTCTTCTTTTTCCTCAAGGATCGGCGCGTACTGCTTGCCGGCGTCAGTCGCCTGCTGCCGAGCCGGCGACCGCTGATGGACCGCATCTGGCGCGAAGTGATGCAGCAGTGCGCCAATTACGTTCGGGGCAAGGCGCTTGAAATCTTTGTGGTGGGAACCGCGACCTACATCTGCTTCAAGGTCATGGGCGTGCCTTATTCGGCTTTGCTTGCCTTGCTGGTGGGGATCAGCGTTCTGATCCCTTACATCGGAGCGGCGGTGGTGACTATTCCGGTGGCGATGATCGCTCTTTTTGAATTCGGTTGGAGCTCAGATTTTATCTGGGTCATGGTTGTCTACGGCATCATTCAGGCGCTAGATGGCAACGTACTGGTCCCGATCCTGTTCTCAGAGGTCAACAATCTCCACCCTGTGGTGATTATCCTAGCGGTGCTTTTTTTCGGGGGCGTCTGGGGCTTTTGGGGCGTATTCTTCGCTATTCCATTGGCAACAGTGCTCAAGGCCGTGTTCAACGCCTGGCCGGTAAAAGTTGTACCGGTTGCGCCACGGCCTCTTGATGAGGAAACCGGTGTCTGACTCAGTCGGCCGTGTTGTTGAGGCTCTGGGCGGCTTCCAGGACCTCCTCCGCATGGCCTTTGACTTTGACGCCACGCCACTCCTGACGCAGAACGCCCGCTTTATCGATCAGGAAGGTGCTCCGGTCGATACCCATGTATTCCTTGCCGTACAGCTTCTTCAACTTGATGACATCGAACTGATTGCACAGGGATTCGTCTTTGTCTGAGATCAGATGAAATGGAAAGTCATACTTGGCGCGAAAGTTCTCATGGGCTTTCAGGCCATCTCTCGACACGCCTAAAATCACCGTGTCGGCCGAGGTGAACTCATCGTAGAGATCTCTGAAGGCTTCGCCCTCAGTGGTGCAACCGGGAGTATTATCCTTCGGATAGAAATAAATGACGACGTTACGGGTGCCTTGGTAGCTGCTAAGCTGCACCGTCTGATCACCTGTAGCTGATGCAGTAAAATCGTGAACCGTTTCGCCCAGTTTAATGACAGACATAAGCAAGTTTCTCCTTTCCCTTGTGTCCCTAACTGGCCAACATTACCATAACCGTTTTTTCGGAACGGAGTGTTTATGATCACGGGTAGCCTTGTAGCTCTGGCCACGCCCATGCACCCGGACGGTAGCATCAATTGGGAGCAGCTGGACGCTCTGACCGACTTCCATCTGGATAACGGCACCGATGCAATTGTCGCTGTCGGTACCACGGGTGAATCTTCGACCCTCACCCCGGAAGAACACCTGGGAGTCGTGCAGAAAATCATCGAACGGGTTGCAGGGCGCATTCCTGTCATCGCCGGTACGGGTGGTAATTCCACGCACGAGGCGATTGAGCTTACCTCTCAGGCGCATCAGCTTGGTGCGAACGCCTGTCTTCTGGTCGTGCCTTACTACAACAAGCCCAGCCAGGAAGGTCTGTATCGGCACTTCAAGGCGATCGCTGAGGCGGTTCCGGTCGATCAGATCCTTTACAACGTGCCGGGACGCACAGCCTGTGACATGCTCAATGAAACGGTTGAGCGGCTGGCCGATATCCCCAACATCATTGGTATCAAAGACGCTACCGGGAATATCCCGCGGGGCGAGGAGCTGATTCGGATGGTTGGCGATCGTCTTGCGGTTTACTCCGGTGACGATGCGACGGCGATGGATCTTCTGCTGGCCGGCGGGAAGGGAAATGTATCCGTAACCGCGAACGTTGCCCCCCGGGCAATGGCTGATCTTTGCCGCTTGGCCATAGCCGGCGATCGCGAAGCCGCTTCGAAGATCAACGAGCAGTTGATGCCTCTGAACCGCAGACTCTTCCTGGAAGCCAATCCCATTCCTGTGAAATGGGCGTTAAACCGGATGGGTTTGATCGGGGAGGGTATACGTCTGCCACTCACGCCGCTTGCAGAGAAGTTTCACAGCGAAGTCGAAGAAGCTCTCCGAGCTGGCGGAGTACTTTAAGTGGCGTCAAACCACCTGGGCCGGCTTCGGTCGGCTGTCGCTTTGTCTGCTCGCCGTCAGTTTAACTACTTTTTTGTCGCGCCAATTCTTGTCTCTACGCTGATCACAGGATGCGGCGTCGTGCAGGACCGTTCCGACAATTATGTTGAAGCACGCTCAGTCGACCCGGTCAGGAGCGTAGATGGCTCGCCTCTGCCTGGCGAGCGCGCTGACTTCCCGATACCTGAGCTGCCCTCAGGAGCGCCGACTCCAGAGCGCTCCGGTGATGTTCCACCGCCACCTGATCTCACTTCCGAAATTCTCGAACAGAATTACGTCATCGAATCCGTGGATGATCGATCCTGGCTACTGGTGAACGACGTGCCCGGCCAGCTGTGGCCGAAGGTGGCCGGTTACCTCGACGAGAATGGATTTGGAGTGGCATTCGATAGTCCGCAGCTTGGTGTAATGCAGAGTGAGCTTGCCAACTACAGCCAGAAAGCGCGACTGACGCTGAACCTTGCTGATGCCACCACCGATGAAACACTCTGGATTGTGCAGGCACGGATTCGTCCCGGCGTCCGCCGAAAAACCACAGAAGTACTGCTCAGACCGATGCCCCTGGATTCAGCACCGAACCAGTTGCTGTCTTGGCCTGAGCGTCCTTTCGATCCAGAGCTTGAGAGAAATCTCCTGGCCGACCTGGGCGATTACCTGAAGGCTCGCGAGGGCAGTAAGTCCTATTCCAGAGCGGCGCTCAATATTTCTACACAGTCTCTGGTCAGCATTGAATTAGGTTCTGATGATCGACCTGCGGCAATCAACCTGGCCCTGGATCGTGATCGTAGCTGGGCTGAAGTCCAGCGAGCCATCGGCGATGCCGGAATCGACATTGTCGACAGGGACAGAAGCCAGGGCCGCTTCTACGTCGATCACCGTAACGAATCCGAGCGTGATCAGGGTCTGTTCAGCTGGTTCCAGTCTCCGGAGCCCGCTAAGTACACTTATCATATCGATGTCAGTACGGATGGGTCCCGCACGCGCGTCACCGCCGGCAAGGCGGCCGACTGGGTGAGCGACAAAAATCATGCGTCTGAATTGCTGCAAAGAATCTACGATAATCTTTACTGATCAGGCACCTACATCGGTGCCGTCGGAGTGATAGCCATGGAAAAGCGCGAAGAGCTGTATTCGGGTAAGGCGAAGTCGGTGTTCACTACTGACGACCCTGATCACTATGTCCTTGAGTTCCGGGATGACACCTCGGCGTTTGATGGCGAGAAGAAAGAAAAACTGTTACGTAAAGGCGCGGTCAATAACCAGTTCAACGCCTTCATCATGGAAAAGCTCTCAGCAGCCGGGGTCGAGTGCCATTTCGTCAAGCGGCTTTCGCCCAACGACTCCCTGGTGCGCCGTTTGGACATGATTCCCGTGGAATGTGTCGTCCGCAACGTCGCCGCAGGATCTCTCTGCCGCCGTCTCGGAATAGAGGAAGGCCGGGAGCTGGCGCCCTCAACCTACGAGCTGTTCCTGAAAAATGATCGCCTGCATGACCCAATGGTTAACGAGTCGCTGGCGGTGACATTTGGCTGGGCCACCGAAGAAGAGTTGGCTGAAATGAAAGCGTTGACCTACAAGGTTAACGATATTCTGCGCGAACTGTTTGACGCTGCGGGCTTGGTGCTGGTCGATTACAAACTCGAATTTGGCCTGTTCAAGGGCCGTATTCTGCTGGGTGACGAGTTCAGTCCTGATGGATGTCGGGTCTGGGACAAAGCAACTGGCAAAAAACTGGATAAAGATCGTTTCCGCCAGGGCCTCGGTGATGTCATCGAGTCCTACGAGGAGATGGGTCAGCGTTTGGGCATGAGCTTCGAGTTCTAGGGAGCCTCTGAACAACTCCGGATCACCTCTGGCTTACAGAGCGCTCCCCTCTCTAGGCGTGGCTTCGCTGGAAGGCTGGTTGCCTTTCGAGCAGCCAGAACGACGAGAGTGGAGTTCTCTGTGAGCCCCGTAGGGCGTGTTCTGAGGGCAGCATCTGCCGCGTTGCGACTTTTGCGAAGGGCTACGGCCATTCGCGGCAAGTCGCGCCTTGCATCTGCAACCCTCAGAGCACGCAGAGGCGATTCGGAGTTGTTCAGAGTCTCCCAAGTCAGTCCTCCGTTTGCTCTAAATCACACTACAATAAAAACGAACCAATGAACGACGAGGGGTGGTTATGAAGAGATTACTTGTCGCAGGTGCCGCTGCGGTCCTGCTGCCGGCCGGAGCGGTCAATGCTGATGTCCTGGGCGGAGGCGTTGCCCTTAGCTACTGGTATACCAGCGTTTCCGGTGTCGCGAGAAACACCCTCGGCCAGACTTCGGTAGACCTTGATAACGAACTCGATCTGGACAGCGACAGCTCTCTGATGGCCAGTGCTTCGTTCGAGCATTTCATGCCTTTCCTGCCGAACGTCAAAGTGGGCTATGCAAGGGTCGAACAGACCGGCGACAGCACGCTGGTCGCTCCTTTTGGGCAAATCAGCTCTGGGTCTCAGGTCCAGTCGCAGCTTGAGCTGACCCAATACGATCTGACGCTCTACTACGAGATTCTGGATAACTGGGTCAATCTCGACCTCGGTATCACCGCCCGTAGTGTCGACGCAGAACTGGTAGTGCAAGCACTAACCGGATCGATTACTCAGACCGATATCGACACCGTTCTACCCCTGGGTTATGCCGCAGCCCGATTTGATCTGCCGCTCACCGGTCTTTCTGCAGGCGTTGCAGGAAACGCCATCGCCTTCGACGGCGACTCGCTTTACGATCTGAATGTCTACCTCCAGTACGATGTTGCGGTGATGCGCTTCCAGGGCGGCTATCGCCAGATCGGTGTGGACTACGAAGATGACGGCGAACTGATTGATGTCCGAATTGGTGGACCCTTCATCAGCGTTGGCGTCGATTTCTGATCGCATCGCTAATCAGTCTCGATCACTCTTGTGAATAACCCGGCCGCAGGATTGCGGCGCCACTAAGCTCAGGGAGTACGTGCAGTGAAAATCCTCGTGACAGGAACAGCCGGATTTATAGGTTCCCATCTAGCGCATCGGCTCCTTGATCGAGGTGATGAGGTTATCGGCGTAGATAACGTCAATGACTACTACGACGTCACTCTCAAGCAGGCGCGACTGGACAGGCTGACGCCCAAAAAGGGTTTCACCGAAGAGCGAATTGATGTGGCCGACCGACAGGCCATGCCTGAGCTGTTTGCCAAGTACAAGCCTGAGCGGGTGGTCCATCTGGCAGCGCAGGCAGGTGTCCGGTATTCACTGGAAAACCCTCACGCTTACGTGGACGCCAACCTGGTTGGTTTCATGAATATTCTGGAGGGATGCCGTCATAACGGCGTGGAGCATCTGGTGTACGCGTCCAGTAGTTCGGTATACGGCGCCAATGAGTCCATGCCGTTTTCAGTGCACGACAATGTCGACCACCCGGTCAGTCTTTACGCGGCGTCCAAGAAAGCCAATGAGCTGATGGCTCACACCTACAGCCATCTATACAAGCTTCCGACCACTGGCCTTCGATTCTTTACCGTCTACGGCCCTTGGGGCCGTCCGGACATGGCGCTGTTTATTTTCACCAAGAAAATCCTGGCGGGTGAGCCAATCGATGTATTCAATCATGGCCACCACAAACGCGACTTCACCTACATCGACGACATCGTTGAAGGGGTAATCCGCACGCTCGATAACGTCGCCACACCCAACGACCAGTGGAGTGGCACCGCTCCAGATCCGGGCACCAGTGCTGCGCCATACCGGCTTTACAACATCGGCAGTAACAATCCGGTGGAGCTGTCGCGGTTTATCGAAATCATCGAAGAGCAGGTCGGCAAAAAGGCAGAGAAGAACCTCCTCCCGTTACAACCTGGCGACGTACCCGCGACTTATGCAGATGTCGATGCACTGATCGACGACGTAGGCTACAAGCCTTCTACTTCGGTTGAGGAAGGGATTAGCAGGTTTGTGGCGTGGTATCGGGATTTTTACCGCGACTGAAGCCTTGGTCCGCTTTCAGAAATAATGTTTCGAAAACGCCGCCGCCCGTTTCCCGGATAGGTCCTATGAAAATTATTGCTTTCGCCAAGCATGCGGGCGGTGGTATCCGAACGTATCTTTATTATGTCTACAGTCAGCCAGTGATGGCGGATTGTGACTTCAAAATCGTTGCTCCTATGAACGAAAACGTTCACCGCCTTGTCCACGCCGAACAGAACATAAGCGTGTTTGGCGAATCGAAGGAGCATACGAATCGATCTCTGCTTCGAGAGCTTATCCGTGCTGTGCGGCAGGAAAAGCCTGATATTGTCCAATCCCACGGTTTCACGGCAGGCCTCCTTGCGGCCTTGCCTCTGAAACTGCTCGGCATCAAGCACGTCATTACGACGCACGATGTGTTCGTCAATAACGTGTTCGAGGGAGCTAGAGGAAAACTGAAGTGGTGGCTCCTCTATGCTGCATTCTCCTTGGCGGATCGAGTTAACCCCGTGGGCCACGACGCCGGAGATAACCTGATTGCCAGCTTTCCCCGGCTGCCCAGAAGTAAGATTTCCGTTATCCGAAACGGCATTCCCTCAAACCACTTTCTGGGTGACTCGGCGCGTGAACTGCGCAAGGAGGCTGATATTCCGGCTGGCTCTCTGGTCGCAGGGTTTTTCGGTCGGTTTATGTCTCAAAAAGGTTTCAGAACCCTGGTCGAAGCCGTGAAAATGTATAACTCCGCGTCCGGGGATGCCAGGCTGCATGTCTGCTGCTTTGGTTGGGGTGGGTTCATAAGAGAAGAACAGCAAGCCTTGAAGGAAGCCGGGCTTGATCGTTTTTTCTCTTTTTTTCCGGCGACAGAAAATATGGCTGAAGCAATTCGTGGAGTGGACTTTGTCGTGATGCCGTCGAAATGGGAGGCATGTCCGCTTCTGGCGATGGAGACTCTGGTCGCCGGAAGACCCCTGGTGGCATCCAACTGTATTGGTCTGAAAGAAGTAACCGAAGGCCAGCCGGTACTTAAATTCTCTGTGGGCGACTCAGGTGAGCTGCTGGAGCAGGTGCGTAGATTTGAGACCGAAGCAGAGTCGCTTCAGGTTGCGGTCGACGCCAATCGGTCGAGGGCGGCAGAAACTTTTGATGTGAGCGAAACCGCAGAGAAGCTGCGAGGTCTGTTCGGTCAGCTTTAAAGTGCTAGCCTACCGATGCCCTGTGATCGTTTGATTTTCTAAGCCGACCCGGGTCGCTACCCGGGTCGGCTGAAGCTTCCATTCTTATCTCAGGAGCGGCGGCGAGCAGCAGCAGATCGGAACCCGCCGAGGGCGGCCAGAGAAAGGCCGAAAAGTGCGAGCGAAGACGGCTCCGGAACCGCGACTGAGTAGCTACCGATACTGACGTTGGAGATTCCGTAATCAGTAAACCCGTCCGCCGTTTTCTTCGTCAGTAGCCACGTGTATTCAAGCAATCCTTCGAAATTCTCAAGGGGATTATCGGACGCGGTGCCGGCTAGTTCGGTAGAGGCCCAGATCAGTTCGAAAGTGGTATCTGTTTCTTCATCGAAGAATGTCCAGAAGGGGTTGCCAGAAGCTTCCCATTGGTACAGATCTTCGTTGAAATACCAGTCGGTAGAACCGATCTCGATAACACCATTAGCATTCACCAGTGACTTGCCATCGATGACCAGGCTCATTTCGGTGAATGAATTGGTGTCAGTGTTCACCAACAGGTTTGCCGTAATCGCGCCCGCATTGATAACAGGCGGTGTCGCCGAGATATCATCGAGTTGAGCAGAGATCTCGTAACCCATCAAACCGGCGTGCGCGAGAGCGGGTGAAAGCATTACTAGAGCTGCGGGTGCCAGAAAAGTTCGCATTGCGCGTTGCCTCTCTATCCTTGAAAAAGTTGTCGCTTCAATCCCTTCGCCGTTCCGGCAGCCTGGATGGAGCTTCCTCCCGCTTGGGGTAGGTTAGCCATTCAGCGATATAGATATTGTTGTATCACTTCTACAATTAGTGAGCAATGTATAGCAAGCTAGCCGGTTTGTTCTAGTGAAATAATGCGAAATCGGTCAGCAGAATATGTGTGATTGTCATCAATACCGGAGACCAGTAATGGATGAAATCAGTGGTCACGAAGGGGGGAGGGTGTACTGGTAGGACCGGGCGGATTTGAACCGCCGACCTCTGCCATGTCAAGGCAGCGCTCTAACCAACTGAGCTACGGTCCTGTGTAAACCGGGGCGAAATATACTGGTTGGCGTCGGAAGGGTCAACTGATTCTGTGGAAATATTTTGGTGGACTCCACAAGGTTATCAATGACGGGCCAACACGACTCGCAACTCTTGCGGGAGCTTGAGATTTAAGGGGCAGGGCGGTATACCAGAGGCAACAGTCGTCACTAGGTGTTCTCAGGATGAGTTATCTCAAAACCTTTGGTTTGCGGTTTCGACGCTGGCGAGAGATTGAGCGGCTTAATTTCGCGACGATAGCTCAATTGACAGGTATCCCTGTCGAAGCACTCAGAGCCTGGGAAACCTCTTCTGACACTGATCGAATGCTTCCCTCCCTGGATGAGCTGTTGATCCTTTGCCGTGAGTTCGAAGTCGACCTGGCGTACTGGCTCGACGGAGTAGAGCATTTCGACAAAAGTCAGCTCAGGCTTCCGGGGCTTGAAGAGGACTCATCGGAAAACATCGTAGAGAAACTGAACGAACTGGAGATGAAGCTCGCGGCAATCGTGCCCAGCAAAGACGAACTCGAGTTGCTGCGACGTTATCGCTTGAGTTCAGACCATCAGCGGCGGGCCTTGTTTCAGATGCTGGAGCGCTGAGACGCACCGCATTTGCCGCTTTATGCCTACGCTTAACACCTTTGTCCGCTAGAACTTGCCTCGACTAAACAAAGATGCCCAGCAGCGCTGGGCATCTCCGGGAACCTCAAGCAACTAGGAGAGGCTTATTTTTTCTTCTTTGCAGGCTTTTTGTAGACGTTTTCATAAATGTAGTTCGTCGCTTCTACAAAACCGTCAATGCTACCGCAGTCGAAGCGCCGTCCCTTGAACTGGTAGGCCAGAACACAGCCGTTTTTGGCTTGCTCGAGCAGGGCGTCGGTAATCTGCATTTCACCGTTCTTGCCGGGCGGTGTTTTCTTGATGATTTCAAAAATGTCCGGGGTGAGAATGTAGCGGCCGATGACCGCCAGGTTCGTCGGGGCATCTTCAGGCGCCGGCTTTTCAACCATGTCGGTGATCCGCCAGAGACCTTCTTTCATGGCTTCACCGGCAATCACGCCGTATTTCTGGGTCTCATCCTTCGGCACTTCCTGAATCGCTACAATCGAGCATCGGAACTGATTGTAGAGTTTCACCATCTGAGCGAGGACGCCTTCGCCATCTTCGTTGACGCAGAGGTCGTCGGCCAGGATAACGGCAAAGGGATTGTCTCCCATCAGATTTTTGCCGGTAAGAATGGCATGGCCGAGACCTTTCATCTGATTCTGCCGGGTAAAGGCAAAACTGTTGTTATCGATGAGATCGCGGATCGACTCCAGGAGAGATTCTTTGCCAGAGCCCGCGATCTGGTGCTCGAGCTCGTAGCTGATGTCAAAGTGATCCGTAATGGCGCGTTTGCCACGACCAGTCACAAAACCAAACTGGTTAATCCCAGCTTCTGCCGCTTCCTCTACCCCGTACTGGACCAGAGGCTTGTTGACGATAGGCAGCATTTCTTTAGGCATGGCCTTGGTGGCGGGCAGGAACCGGGTTCCATAACCGGCAACGGGAAACAGACACTTTTTGATCATTTACACATCCTTTGTTAGCTCAAAACTGTTAGCTCAAAACGACCCGACACCCGGGAGGACAGCATTTCAACACATTCGATCATTAATCTACCAGAGGATGCTGGCCAAGCTGCAGAAGCAGTCCGCCTTGTCCAGCGTTCGGAGGACTTACATTCACGAATCATGCCGGGGTTGGAGGAGGCAGTACAGTGAAATTCCTGTTTCATATGCGACATTTTGGTGCGACAGAGGACCCGGCCGAAAATGACGCCCTCTTTTAAAGCCGCCACCAAAATTTCGGCTTGGGAAATGAAACCGGCAGGACTCCAAATGGCAAGGCTGATTGCAGCATTGTTGACAATGGAGTCATTAGAATTTAGTTTTCCACGGTAAATCCGTGGTTATTGTCAACAAAAGCAGTCCCGGGTGGACTGCAATGACCGGTATCCTAGCGCCCGTGACTGAAGTTTTTGAGCCCCCATTCAACACCGCTGGTAGTGCATTAACAAAAGCCGACGAAGCCGCCGAAGCCATTCAGGCAGCGATCATCAGCGGAGAGTTTGCGCCTGGCGAAAAGCTCGGGGAAGCCGAGTTGTGTTCGCGACTCGGGGCTAAACGAGGGCCAATCCGGGAAGCCCTCAGTCGGCTTGAGTCACGGGGCCTGGTGGTTAGAAGGCCTAATGCCGGATTCAATGTCGTTTCTATCGGTGCCGACGAGTTGCTGGATCTTTACCGAATTCGCGAGGTGCTGGAAGGGCTGGCGGCACGCCAGGCGGCAGTGGCGATGAACTTGAGTGGCCGACAGCAGCTGTTCGACATACTTGAGCGACATGAGAAGGCCATCCATCTCAGTCAGGGCACTCGCTATGATCAGGGCGAAGGTATTGATGATTTTCACTACCTGATTGTGAAAGGTGCCCAGAACCCAAGGCTTGAGCAGATGCTTCTGGGAAGCCTGTATCATCTTCTCCGTATGTATCGTCGGCGCCTGAGTTCATCCAGCGGCAGGCCGCAGCGGGGTCTGACGGAACATCGTCATATAGCGGAGGCAATTAACGGGGGAGACGGAGAGCTGGCCGAGTACCTGATCCGTCGCCACCTCAATGCCGCCAGGCGAGATATCGAAGCCAAAATAGCCAGCGGCGAAATCAAACTCTGATGTCACTCTCCTGAATCCGTGACTTCTCACGGCTCGAATTGACCCCAAAGCCTGCAACAGCAAGGCCTCGGACGGTATAATAGCGCCTGACATTCATTCACCCAGTCAGTGCATCGGCCCATGCGTAC